>APMI01031687.1_pt1 | contig 31088 bp, 28 predicted proteins | sample 667938 | NCBI WGS metagenome assembly APMI01 (sample SAMN01084076, study PRJNA167559) | wastewater metagenome | biome: Wastewater | place: Denmark: Ejby Moelle, Odense | collected 2011-11-28
AAAAGCACCTACAAAATTAATTGTAAGTGCTTGATTATCTGGTGACCCCGCCAGGATTCAAATCCCTGCATCTCCTTGCACGTTTTTGCACATATATGCCTGTATATTAATCAGTTAAATGTTTGCTTTAGGCATCCAAATGAACTATATTTGTATCTAAATGAAGCACTTGTTGTACCCAATGTTGTACCCTCCAGGCTTCATGAATGTCTTTACAATATTAAAATTCTTAAACAATGGCAACAGCAAAAATAGTTTATCGTGATACCAAAGTCAAGGCTAATGGCGAAGTCCCCTTATACTTACGGGTAATAAAGAATAGAAAAGCAGGATTCGTTTCCCTCGGGTATTCTGTCCTTCCAAAGTACTGGGATGCAAAAAACAACAAAGTTAAACCCAATCATCCTAACAGCGGGTATCTGAATGCATTCCTGACTGCTAAACTAGCAGAAGCGGAAGGTGTTTCTCTGGAAACAGAACTTACATCAAAAGACGTTACAACACGCAAGTTAAAGCAAAAGATACTGGGCATAGAACCACCCAGCTTTATCAAATTTGTTGATGCTGCTTTGGAAAGGCAGAAACTGGCAGACAAGATTGGCACATATAAAAAGAATAAAGCCATCATTGAAAAATTGCGCAAATACCTCGAAGGCAAGGATCTACTTTTCGTTGAAATGGATGTAGCCTGGCTTAAAAAATATGAATCCTACCTCGCACAGAACAGGCTGAATGGCATCAATACAATTCACACCAACCTGAAAGTCCTTCGTAAGTACTTTAATGAGGCTGTTGATGAAAGCCTTGTACCTTATGAAAGCAGCCCATTTCTACGGTACAAGTTAAAATCAGAACCTGTCAGCAAGGAATTTCTTACGCAAAAGGAATTGGATGCTTTCGACAAAGTCAAATTCCCTCAAGGAAACGTAAGCAACCTGCATCGAGATATGTTTGTATTTGCAGCTTATGCAGCAGGATTACGCATCAGCGATATCCTTCAGTTACGTTGGTCAAATTTCGATGGAACACATCTCAACCTCACTACCCACAAAACAGGTACCGAGGTTTCAATCTTGCTACCTACCAGGGCTCTGCAAATAATTAAAAAGTATAAACCCAGCAAGGAAGACCACCAAGCTTTTATTTTCCCGTGTTTCAATAAGGATATTGACTACTCCGACAAAAGAACCCTTTTCCTGGCGATCGCAACTTTCAATACCAAAATCAATAATTCAGTACACGAGATTGCAGATCTGGCCAAAATAAAAAAGAGCTTTTCCTTTCATAGCTCAAGGCACGCTTTCGCCGTTAATGCATTAAAGAAAGGTATGCGTATCGAATATGTAAGTAAACTCATGACACACTCATCCATTCGCACAACCCAGGTATATGCAAAAATTGTTAACCCAGATCTGGATGGTGCAATGAAGCTCATGAATACGACAGGAACCTGGAGAAAGCCTGTGGTTAAAACAGCCAAAGCCATTTCAACCTAAGCTTCACCTTTTGCTGCCTCTTTCAGTTACCAGCATTCAATTCCAGTACCTGTTTTTTTCATCCACATACAATACATATATGCACATATGCTGCCTTTCTGTTGTATTTCCGATTCTCCCTCTGAAACGCCCTATCACCAAGGATTTCACGACTTATTAATATCCTATATTGCACATTTACAGGCAAATAGCCCACAGTATCATGATTATTATTAATAACTTCATTTGCAAAATCCGGTTTGCAAGATGTAAATTTGTGAATTAGAGTGAATGAGTTCGTGTACATAAGCATTTTTTGAATAAATCAGATTGTTAATATCATTTTTTTTTGAAGGTATAGTTTTTTAACCCGTGGCCTGTCCACTTCCGGCAAAGCCCTCTTCAGGAGGCAAATTGAAATCTTCCCACTTTTAAAGTGTACCAGGCTAAAGCATGGTTTGTATTTTTCTGCACATATGCAGATTCATGAATGTATTTTCGGGGAAACCCATTTTTTATTATCAAAAAAATCTATCAAATTATGTTATACAATGTCGATAGAATCACAATTAGAAAGAATCTTAGCCGAAGTTATCAGCATAAAAGCTATGTTACCGTCCTTAGTTAAAGAGGATGATTTATCAAACAAAGTGTACGATACCGCAGACATACTTAAAATGTTAAAAATCTCCCGTCGTACACTTGCCAACTACAGAGCAAATGGCAGTTTATCATTTAGTAAATGCAATGGTCGTATCTTTTTTACTCATAAAGACTTGGAGTCATTCCTAAAAAAAAACCATTTCAAATCCTTCAGCCATGTTTGATGTAAAATACACCGAATATCCGGAATTCGATTCTGCAAATCTGTATTCTGTAAGTCAGGTTGCAAGAATAATTGGAGAACCCAAAGTCGGCAGAAAAATCATCTTTCGATGCCTCAGGTCAAAAGGTATAGTTTATTCCGAGAATATACTTACCGACCAATTCACCTACAAGGAATTCCTAATTAACACCTTGTCAACAGGATATTGCCCTAAGCCTACAAGAGCAGGGTTCAGTGTACTAAAAATCACATTTGAAGGCATCGATTTTATTCGGAAAATACTCAACGAGTTTCGCCCAACGGGGTTCAAGGAAATTTTTCATCCAAAAATTTACTACAGAATGCTTTAATTATGCTTTGTATGTAAAACAATCCTGATTTGGTGTAGGTACGGGAAGCATATCGTTTCCTGCCTACTCCTTTCGGGAATGCAATTAAACTTTTGCAGTTATTTTTTCTGCAAAACACAACTGCTGAAACCGCATTCCGGCCAGCAAACATCAAATTAAAAATATGAATAAGATTCAAAAAATTGGGCAATGCTCAGAACCAGCATCCGGTGAAACTCCGGAAATTAAATCAGTCAGCGCTGTTGGCGAGGACACAGCATTTTTCTACCTTACTCCTCCCTCAACCACTGCAGCAGTATTAACGACACTACCTGTTCAAAATGAAATAGTTGAGATTTCATCTGATCAAATCGGAGTTTCCTTTTTCATTTTCAATATTTCGTACGATAAAAAAGGCAAAGTAATCATTCAATACGGTGATCAACTCTATAGGGATGGCGTTTTGAAACAACTCGAAAAAATGGGTTATTACAAGCGCGAACGCGATGAAAAAAGCTTTTTACTTATTCAACAGGATGGCAGGATTATAGCCGAAGTAGCTCCGGTTAATATAAAGGATGACTTTTTCTTTACAAATTTACCGGAAACAAAAGACTCATTACATGTATATTATAAAGGTGCAACATGTACGGTTTCAATCGAACAACTACGCGAAACATTCCTATCGGAATCAGCTGTTGTTTTCAATCAACCTTTCTTGGAGCACCTCCCAACCCACACTCATCCTATCCTTCATGATGATCGCAACCATTCATATTTTCCATTTCAGAATCTTATTGCTTCAACAAGTGCAACTGGTGTACAAACTATGGAATATAATGAATTGGGCGAGAATTGCGTTTGGCGTGACCAGATTATCCAGCGAGAATTAATGCTTACAGATTCATTTCTGGAATGCCATTACTCAAGGTTTATCTACAATGTCGCTGGCTCAAGATCAGGAAAACTTTCAGCCTTTTATACAGCTATCGGATATTTACTTAACAATTATAACTTGCCCTCCCGCGGCCAGGTAGTCGTTTGCTACGACGAAAAGCCCTCCAAAATTGATGAGCCCAGTGGTGGTACAGGTAAAGGATTGTTTTCCAATGCAATTAAGCAACTTCGGGTAGTACTTAAAGTCGACGGTAAGAAAATACGCAGAGATGACCGATTTCGATTTCAAGGTGTTACACTCAGTACGCAGGTATTTTGGCTCGATGATGTCCACAAGGATTTCCCTTTTGAAGTCTTACATTCAGTTTCGACTGATGGCTGGAGCATAGAAAAAAAATTCAAAGATGAGTTCTTTATCCCTGCTGAAAAAGGGCCCAAGATTCTTATGTGTTCCAATATCATACTTTCAGGAGGTGGTTCAACCAACAAACGTAGGCAGTTTATTCTTGAATTTAGTGACCATTACAGCCAACACATTATTACTGGATCAGAAGAACCAATTAAGGACGAACATGGTTGCATCTTTTTTGACGCTGATTATTGGGATAAAGCTGAATGGAGCAAGTTTGATAGCTTTATGTTAAATTGCTCAGTAGAGTATTTTAAACACGGTTTGCGTCCATATACACATGTCGGTCAGGAAAGTGCCAGGTTGCTTAACCAAACAGATGAGACCTTCGTTGAATGGGTAACTGAAAGTCTTCAGGAACTATCAAAAGAATATGACTCTAACCATTTATTTGAAGAATACTGCCTATATGGCGGCGCAAACGAAGGCCTTCAAAGTGTAAGAGAATTTAATCGCTGGCTTGAAATTTATGCTGACACAAAGGGTCTTTTAATCAAAAAACGCAAATCAAATGGCAGGCGACTAATTAGTTTTCATCGTGCAAAGTGACAGAGTGACGAGTGTTTAATCTTATGTACCATACTTTTTTAATCATCGCACAAAAGTAAATACGGCCATCAGCACTTTGGCACTTATTTTAATTTTCCATTTTATTTAACTATCAAATTAACAATTAATTACATCCTATGACTACCCCTACTAACCAGACTAACTCCATTTAGTCCCCTAATCCGGGTAGTCTTCTTTTTTCTTTACCCCTATACTTTAATTTTTTCCCAATTCTCCCATTTCCCCAAATCAACAAATAATTTTCCACTATCAAATAAAAATTGTAACTTGGAGAACTTTTTTCTATAAACAATGCCCGACAATACATATACCCGAACGTGATATATGTACCAAGTATATTACTCCTGCTATCGAAAAATCAGGTTAGAACAAGGATACTCACTTTCTCGAAGACGTTTCTTTTACATATGGCTAGATCTTTTGTAAAAGGATTTTCAAATAAAACAACCAATTATAGTAACCATTTTTGAGTATGCGCTTTAAGGTAACATCACAAATTAATGAAAATAGCAGCAAATTACTGCCTATCAATTACCCGTGTGTATTCTCAGTATTGGTAAACCTTACCATCCTTAATGTTGACCACGTGTTTACGAAATGGCTGCATCAAAGGAATATACAATTCAATAACTTTTGATTAACAATTATTAAAAAATAAGATGAGAGCACATATTAAAATTAAAACAGGAATTTCTATTCTCCCATTTAACCATCAACATTTATTAGTCGGCACCATTCATAAATGGTTAGGTTGGAATGAAGCACATGGCAAATTATCGCTTTTTTCCTTTTCACGTCTGGATGGAGGAAAGGCAATAAAATCCGGCTTGAGATACGATAGTGAAACATCTTTCTTCTTTAGTGCTTATGAACCTGCGCTTATTAAAAGGCTAGTTGCTGGAATTCAAGCTGACAATTCGATGTTTAACGGTTTATTCGTGACAGAAATCATTCTTCAGGATGATCCTGATTTATCTGCTCGGGAACTCTTTTTTGTTGCGAGTCCGGTTCTGATTAAAAGAAAAATTGATGAAAGAACTGAGCATGTAATTTATAATGATCCAAGATCAAATTCATATCTTAAAGAAACACTTTTAACAAAAATGAATGCAGTTGGAATAGTTGACGAAAGCTTTGATGTACAATTTGAAAACACATATCCAAAAGCAAAAACGCAATTGGTTTCTTATAATGGAATTGATAATAAAGCTAATTGGTGTCCGGTCATTCTGAGAGGTACACCGGAAACAAAGCTTTTTGCCTGGAATGTAGGTTTAGGTAATTCAACTGGAATTGGGTTTGGTGCTATAAAATAAGGAATGATATGCTATTCATTGTAAAATTTTCAGGTCCTTTCGGGTTTATCAAACCTTGGACAGCAGTAAGGGACAGCAAAACCTTCAGTCAACAATTCCTCACGCCTTCGATTATTGAAGGATTAAGACAAAAGCTAGAGGTTAGTTCGATTGTTCGTCACAAACTATCTTATTCTTCGATCAGTGTTCAACAAGAGCAAACTCAAACGAGAGGATGGGAAAAGAAGGCTCAATTAAAAATGATGGTTCGTAATCAATCTATTCTGGAACGAGGAGTAATGATTAATCCAATTTTATATTTAGCTTTTGAAAAAACAGAAGATGCGCATAAGGGTGCCATTCAACATATATGTTTATGCCGTAATGAGGATGTTTTATTCCCCGAAGCCGAAATATTAGAGATGGAAGAACAGGAATTTGATAGATTAACAGGGTTTGAATTGCGTTTTGGAGAATCCGAGAAATCTTTTTTGGTTGGATTCAATCGCTTTGATGAAACGAAACCCATGTACGGCTGGCTGGAAATAACCGGGAAACCTGTAATTGGAATGTAATGGCTAACTTTGACCATATATTAGCTAAAGGCGATCAGAATGGGAAAACACCTCTGATGCAACATCTATTTGAGGTATCCAGACTATCAGAGATTGTTGCAATGAATCTTGGTTTAGATATATCAATCGCAAGAAGAGGTGGCATTTTACACGATATAGGCAAAGCAAGTACTCTTTTTCAACAGACTTTGCATAAAGGGTTTCAAAGGCCACCAGGATTTGTCTTCCGTCATGAAATAGCATCTTTATTCTTTATTTCATTGCTTAATGAGGAAGAGAAATATCCTATTATCGACATGATTGTTGCTCATCACAAATCAATCTATCAGGATGTCGGCGGAAAAGGGATTCTTGACATGGTTGAGAATGATCCGGATTGTCTTACAAAACATTTGAAAGATTTCGAGATTTGGAGTAAAGATGCACTATCAATTTTATCAAACCTTGGATTTGACATTTCACCAATTACGATTCAACAGGCAGAAAAGAATTTTTGGGCTGTTGTGGATTATTGTGAATCAAAAGGTTATGGCTATTCTGACTGGAAAGGCGTTTTGATCGCCGCCGACCATTTGGGTTCAGCAATGGAAGGAACTTCGGATTTACTATTAAACAAATTATACATTCAGCCTGATTTGAGTTATTACCATTTGCGTAAAAGTGAATTGTACCCACTATCATTACTTCCTGTCGATGATGAACGATTACACACACTTGTAACAGCACCTACCGGTTCAGGAAAAACTGATTTTCTGCTTCGCCGCTGCAAAGGCAGGGTATTTTACACACTTCCTTTTCAGGCATCCATCAACGCAATGTATGATCGAATAAAAGAAGATTTGAAGGAGACAACTGCTGACATACGGTTACTTCATGCAGCCTCAAGCATAAAGCTTGAAAATGGAAAGATCGAAGAGAAAATCATGCAACGATATATCGGCGCTTCTGTAAAAGTCCTCACACCACACCAAATGGCTTCCCTTGCCTTTGCAACAAAAGGATATGAAGCAATGATTGCGGATCTAAAAGGATGCGATGTGATTTTAGATGAAATTCATACCTATTCGGAAACAACACAAGCTATTGTTTTAAAAATTGTCGAGATTCTTTTCTGTTTAGGTTGCAGGATTCATATTGGCACAGCCACGATGCCAAAAGTTTTATATAATCGACTAATTAATATTCTCGGCGGAAAAGAGAATGTTTTTGAAGTATGTTTACCCGAAGAAGTTTTAAATACATTTGACAGACACATCATTCATAAAGCCAATACAATAGAATCGATGCTAAGTATAATAGACAATGCCATCGAACAAAAGCAAAAGGTTTTATTGGTATGCAACCAGGTAAAACGATCTCAAAAGTTGTATGAAAGTTTAATCGAAAATTATCCTGGCATACCCAAAATGCTGGTTCACAGCAGATTTAAAAGAGGCAAACGCAGCCAACTCGAAAGCGATCTGAAAAATATCTACAATAAGTGTTCCGAGGCCTGTTTGGTAGTTTCAACCCAGGTTGTAGAAGTCAGTTTGGATATAAGTTTTGATTTGATGATAACCGAGTGCGCGCCAATCGATGCATTAATTCAGCGATTTGGCCGGATTAATCGTAAAAGAACGAAGGATACTATCGGGCACTACAAATCCATTTATGTACTTCATCCTCCATCCTTAAAAGCAGATGCTTTGCCTTATGGGCTTGATGTCCTCAATCGCACATTTGACGCCTTACCTAATGGCCAATTAATGAAAGAGAAAAATTCTCAGGATCTGATAGATTTTGTTTATCCCACCATTGCATTTGTGGATATTGATTTAAGTTCGGTTTTCAAAGAGAAAAAATGGAGAATAAAAGAGCTTTGGCATAATCCGAAGTCAGCACTTTTGGAGACTCTTGACATTGATTCTGTCACTTGTATTGAAGAAACAGATAAAGAGTTGTACGAAACTGCCAATTATTCGGAACAGGCTAAATTGGAAATTCCGGTTTCTTATCGCTCTGTGGGTTACAGAAGTCTGGATAAATCAATCGCAGGCTCACGTCCTTTTATCATTCCTTCAAAAGCATATGATACCGAATTAGGTTTTCTGATTGAATTTGCAAAACCAGAGTTTTATGATGTTACTAAACGATTTTTATAAACAAACAATACTATGATAGCAGCCAATATTGGAAAAATATTTCTTGATGCATACAACGAAAAGTATAAAAGCAACTACTCGGCAAAAGCATTTTTTGTCGAGAAATATTATGAAATATTTTACAATCACAATAAATATTTAATGTCTGCAGGCAATTCCCCATTAGAAAACCCAAAGATTAGCTGGGATAAAATGAGAAGCGGACATATTCCTTACGAAACAATCGGGAAAAGGAGTGATCGATTTACGAAGACAATTCAAAAAATCGAAAATGAACCAGCTGATGCCAGTATTGCTATTGGATTTCCTTCATTGGATTTGGCAGCAACTACATCAGGTCAGATTACTAACATGATTTTACCGTTGCATGAAGATGATGTCTATCTATCATGGATTGGCAGTGGCTTTGGTATTGGGGTACAAAGTGGATTATCGCTCTTATTCAGCAACCAACATATCCTTTTGGATTTGTACGATGGCTGGCAACTTTATCGGGAATATTTAAACAAAACACCTAATCTACGTGGAAACCAGATCAACACATGGAACGGCCAGTGGATTGAGCATAGATATAATAAAAATACCTATGATGACTCCGATCCATCTGCATCCTTTAATCCTTTCAGGTCAATGAAAGATGGCGGATTAGAGGTGACTTCACAACCATGGACAAAAGTATTGGCCCGAATTGCCTTCAATTATCCCGAATCATCTTTAACAGCTTATGTATATAGTTTGGGACAAACAAATATTACCGTTGGTTTTGTTCCTTTTGAACTGCCAAGGATCAGGCAACCATATGAATTATATGCAAAGTATTTCGGAACCTCACAAATTGAAAAAGTCGATCAAATGTTTGGTACAGCTTTCGGTTTTACAAAAGCATGTCAGATGGGGGCCATAGGGGTTAACGCCATGGAGCCAAAAGGATTTAGAGAATGTATGGAAAAAGGAATTGTGCCTAAATATAGTGTGACTGACGAAGATAAATTCATAAATTTTAATACTTACCAAATCTGGCTATTAGCAATGTTAAACAACGAACAATTATGGGAAAAAGCGCAACAGATTGCGAAAACCCTCAACAATCACTCAATAAGTGATACTAATGCAAAAAAAGTAAAAAGTCAGGAGGTTACAAATCTATTGGCTTCAGTAAACAAGAAACAATTCATCGATGGGTTGACTGTCCTTGTAAAAGGGAGCCAAAACATTGAACAACTATCCGAAATAGCAGAACTTGTCAATACCATGCCTATTGACAATGTCCCTTACTTCCTTACTCTCATTCGATTCCAATATGCAATAGAAAATAAAAAATCCTAAACCCGGAAATCATGAATCCTTACATTTATTTAAGAGCGTTAAAACACGCCGAACATACTGTATTTTGTGTTCAAGATGGGCAGAAAACCTTTTTTGATCCGCAATTTAATCGGGTTGTTGCCTATTCAAGTGGCCAACAAGTAAAACGATCCATTCTTGATGCACTGACATCGAATATGAATGTTCAGATGGCACCGATAACATTCAATTACAATATCAATAAAGACAAACAGTTAGAGAACAAAGAACCATGGTCACCATGTGACCCTACCTACATTGACCAGTTACTGGGTGGATGGATGCGGGCAGGTGATGGTATTACTGTAAAAAGAAGAAGTCCATTATCCATTTCGGCAATGCGCCCCATTCACCCACTACTTGCTGGCACAGATAAAGAAAATCTTACCTTCGACCGAAGTGATAAACCAGACCGTCACCCAGTCAATGTTCGATTAGGTGATAAACTGTTAACAGATGAAGAAATTGATGAATTCTTGACCACAAACAACCGGAGCCTTCCCCGCAGAAATTGGATTCCTGATAATGTGAGAACAGGTGGTTTATTTGTATATGATGTAGCTATTGACCTTCGCACACTGTTTTGTGTTTCAGTCAATCAGCATGAACCTGAATTATCCAAAGAAAAAATTGAAGATTTAAAATCAAAAGGTTGGGTTGAAAGTGAAAATGTGTTTGGCAAATGTTTGGTTCTGCCAAAAGAAGAGCGCGAAAAAGTTATACCAGCATTGGCAAGTGCTTTACTCAATTGGAGAATTACCTCAAATCAAGCTCGCACGTTTAGCCTGATGGAAACCTTGGCAATAGCAATAAGCGACAATGCAAACACTCTCGCTGGTGCAATCAGAGCCAAATTGATTGAAGATGGCGAAAAACCAAAAGCAAAACCGATTATTGATGAAACAGCAGGTGCTGATGTTTATATTACTCTTCCATGTTCAAATTATATTGTGACCGTGAATGAAAGTGTTGATGCAATTGAGAAGGCTGAACAAAAGCTTATAGACCTCATGACTGCTTTCGATTATGAAAATCAATTGATTGAGAAATAATTCGCATTTTACATTATTGGCCTGAGTGGATATTATACCATTCAGGCCAATTAATTTCATGGTATGGTATGTCTATTTCCGGTACCCAGTTCAACTACTTTTTTATCTGCCATCGTAAACTCTGCCTTTTTAGCAATGGTATACATATGGAACATACTTCCGAACTTGTTTACGAAGGTAATTTGATCAACGAATACTCCTACCCGCAGCGTTCCGAAAAGTTTCAGGAAATTGAAATCGGCGTGAACAGAATTCCCGTACCTTCGGAGCGAAGCGCTTTTAATCGCACCTTTAAGGAATTGAAACGAGGACAGGTATTATTCACCAGGGCCGGATAAGTTCATTTTATCGCACCTTTAAGGAATTGAAAGATGATATTAACATATCTAATTACGGCGATGGCAATCCTTTAAATCGCACCTTTAAGGAATTGAAAGTGAAAAAGATAATATACTTATTAGTTGTTTTGTTGCTTTAAATCGCACCTTTAAGGAATTGAAAGTTGGCCGGATGGCTATATCGTACGCGCTGGTTATGCTTTTAATCGCACCTTTAAGGAATTGAAATTACGAAACAATGTACTTTGTGATAATTTCGCTGGCATCTTTTAATCGCACCTTTAAGGAATTGAAACAGTGGAACGGCCGAACCTTCAATTACTTTTGCTTCGGCTTTAAATCGCACCTTTAAGGAATTGAAACAAGTTCCGCGCCCTGGTCTTGAAACACCAGATAAAACTTTAAATCGCACCTTTTAGGAATTGAAACTAAAAATGCGTTGCATCTTTTGAAGTATAGGTAAACTTTAAATCGCACCTTTAAGGAATTGAAACAGGGCTGAAATTAATCTTTCGTTCATCTTTTTTTGTCATTTAATCGCACCTTTAAGGAATTGAAATGCCAGTCGCTGTATAAGATTTATATCAACGCCATTTCTTTAAATCGCACCTTTAAGGAATTGAAACACAAAAGACAAATTTCCTTATGGCAATTCAATGATCATTTTAATCGTACCATTAAGGAATTGAAATGTCATAAAAGTTGCACCTGCCTGAACAAGTACCAACTTTTAATCGCACCTTAATTGCGGTAGGTGGCGCAAAACTCAGGGGATTCTTTTAATCGCACCTTTATGGAATTGAAACAACAGGTTGCCGTTACCTCAGTAGGTATCAATTACGCTTTTAATCGCACCTTTAAGGAATTGAAATAGAATTGCGGTAGGTGGCGAATTGCGGTAGGTGGCGCAAAACTCAGGGGATTCTTTTAATCGCACCTTTATGGAATTGAAATCAATTAACTGCCGTATCAAATAGATGATATTTCAGCTTTTAATCGCACCTTTAAGGAATTGAAATGTGATATTATATTATTCCGGGCGATGGATAACATACTTTTAAAAGCATCTTCAAGGAATTGAAACCTTGATTTCTTCAATTTATATTCTGTACTAAATATTCCAATAAAAAAATAGAGCAATAATTCCATTTCGTAAATATTCCATTTTCAACTTCATTTTTATATCGTTTTCCAATAATTCTGCCTGTCCACCGTCCATCTATCCTTATAAAAAAAGTAAAGTGTACAGCTATTAAAAGTAGCCAACTTAAAACTTTAATTATTTTACATGTATCTAGCAGGTTTGCATTTAAATTAATTATATTTGTTCAATAAATGAAGTACAAACTTTTTTAATATTCTACTCATATGGCTATCGAAATTGAAATCACCTGGCAAGAACCACAACATTATTTTTATCTGAAGAATACTGAACTCCCGCCCCATGTTGGATTTCTCTACAAGGAAGTTTCATTTTACCGCAATAAGTTCGAGTTAATAGCACTTGGCCATTCTTTCGCGAAAAAGGTTGATTTAACGAATAATAACCCTCATTTCCACAAGCCACTTTTTGAATTCAGGAGTAGACACAAAAATAGTTTATACCTTATCAGTATTGGCATAATTGATTCGCCAATAAAACTAACTAAAGCGCAAATTATTGAATTGGAGACGCTTGAAGTAATGGCGCATCCGCGCAGTAGGTTCCCTCATTTGATTAACAACAAATTCCTTCATAAATATAAAATGCCAAACTTCTACACCATTTATAATTCTGGTTTCAAATTAGACAAAATGGTTTCTAAAATTAGTTATGACCTTGAAATTTTCCCATAAACTATCAGTAATAAACGTTCTCTTTTTTATCCTCATAATATCCAATAATCATGAAAAATCTTAAAATAGTTTTATTTGTTTGTAGTATCTTCTTCACAAACACCCATTTAGTAGGCCAGAACATAACCATTAAATTCAGTGGTCGTGATGCGGCAACATCAGCATACGTAAGCACCGATAGTATTTATATACAAAACATTACTCAAGGTGCGGATACACTTTTAACAGGCCAGGATACATCGCTTGTGCTCTTTCTGAATACTGGTATACATGATTATGAAACCAAAAATAATGGTTTTGAGCTCCTTCAAAACTACCCTAATCCTTTCATCGATAATACTTCATTTGCTATCAGGGTTTTTACAAAAGGTCAGTATATTATCAATCTTACCAACCTGGTAGGTCAACAACTTACTTACTGGAAAGGCCAGCTTGTTGAAGGCACTCACCTTTTCACGCTTACTTGTAACAAAGAACAGTTTTATATTCTCACTGTTTCCAGCACTATTGGTTCAAAATCCATTAAACTTAATATTCATAAGTCAAATGGCAATTCACAACCAATAATTGAATACAAGCAATTCCATCCTGGTATGAACAACGATAATGCATTAAAAGTCGGCAACACTTCACATGGTTTCCCATTTTTACCTGGTGATATGCTTAAATACGTTGGTTATGCGAATGGATATAAAAGCTATGGTCTCCTGGATAGTCCTTCTGAAAGTAAAAATTATATCTTCAACTTCGATAAACAACCATCATTTAAATGCGGTTCTTCATTTACAATAAATCATTTGGCAGGTAGTGTAGCACCGGTTACCAAAACAGTAACTTATGGCACTGTTACCAATATCCCAGGCGAACCATCAAAATGTTGGATCACGCAAAACTTGGGTGCTGACCATCAGGCTTCAGCCGTTAATGATGCAACCGAAGCCTCGGCTGGTTGGTACTGGCAGTTTAACCGAAAACAAGGGTATAAATATGATGGAACAACCAGAACACCAAATACAACCTGGATTACCAATATTTCTGAAAATTCCGACTGGCTGCCTGCTAATGACCCATGTGCTCTTGAACTTGGTAGTGGCTGGCGTATCCCAACGAATACCGAATGGTCAAATGTGGATGCAAGAGGGAACTGGTATGATTGGAATGGCCCTTGGAACTCTGGTTTGAAACTTCATTATGCTGGATATATTTATGACATAGATGGATTACTTTATACCAGAGGTCAATATGCATTCTATTGGTCCAGTTTACAAAATAGTAATGAAGATGGCCGGAATATACATTTCGCCCTAAGTAATTGCTATATTGACAATTCAAATAAAGCAAGAGGTTTTACAAATAGGTGTATAAAAGAAGGCACAACATCTGATTTTTCTATTGGCCAAAATTATGGTGGTGGTATAATCTTTTATATTGATGGAACAGGGCAACATGGTTTGATTGCAGCATCCAGTGATCAAAGTACAGGAGCACAATGGGGTTGTTTGGGCACCTCAATTTCAGGTACCGATTTTTACACTGGCACAGGTCAAGCCAATACAAACGCTATTGTAAACTCATGTAATCAAACTGGAATAGCCGCCCGTATATGCAATGATTTGGTATTGAATGGATATGATGATTGGTTTCTTCCTTCCTCGAATGAACTTGACTTGATGCTTCAACAAAAGAGTATTATTGGCAATTTTTTAGATACTATCTATTGGAGCTCTAGTCAGTCATCTGGCACTATCGGTTCATTAAACAATGCAATAGGGATTGATTTCTACACAGGCTCACTTAACCAACCAGGCAAAGATAATCTATACTTGGTAAGGGCTGTTAGGGCGTTTTAATTTAAAAATCCCCGTTCGAGCACTTATTATTTCTGATAAGTTAAGGATCAATATGCTCCTAGCTTACCATTGTCTTCCAGCCAATTTTTATCCTAAACCGATAAAGCCAGTCTAATAAAACAATCATTCAAAAATATCCAATCCATAATTTCAATGATTAAATTCTTGCTGCCGGTTTCATTTTTAATACTTCTATCCTCCTTTGCACCGGCACAAAATTCCGCGATACGCGTAACCATACATCTGCGGGGTGTTTCCGAAAGCAAAGTTTCATTACTGCCCTTATCAGGCCCAAATCAACTTAAACCTATTGCTGAAGTGCAAAGCATCAGAAATGGTGAAACAAGCTTACTTCAGGTTCAAAAGGAATACCTGCCCGGGGAGTTTGTACTACGCTTCGATTATAAGGAAAAGAAGGAAAGTACCCCATACCCTTCCGAAAAACACATCTTGATCAGTGACCAGGATTTTCAACTATGGGTAAACCCGATATATAGCAATAATCCGGATAGTACATGTTTTCAAAAAGATGAAAAGGAAAATGCTGCTTTTGCTTCGTTCTCCAAAGAAAACAGTAAGAAGAAAGAAAAACTGGGCCTGCTTCAGCAATTCCTGATGAACTACGACGATACTCAATCAAAGTTCTATCAGCAAGGTATTGAAGAATATGAAACAAGACGCCAGGCATACAACCAATGGCTCGATTCTCGTGTAAAACAGGATAAGGCGTTGTTTGCAAGTAGCATGTACAGATTCAGTTATGTGCCACAAATCTTGTGGGCGGGATCGGTAAAGGACCGAATGATCGATATAATCAATCATTACTTCGATGGTATCGACTTTAACGATCCCATCATCACCAAAACATCACAGTTAAATGAATGGATGAACAGCTACGTGAACTTATACGGTCAGATGGCCACCACAATTGCTTTACGAGATTCCTTGATTCCTGAAGCAGCAAAGACTGCTATCGAAAAAGCCAAAGCAGGTAATCCTATAGTCTATGGCTGGATGGTAGATTATTTTTATCGCGGATTTGAAAGCAACAACATTTCGCAAGGAATAAAAGTCCTGGAGCCATATCTGAACGACCCAAATTGCCTTACGACCAAACGCATGGAAATTGAACGCCGTCTGAAAGGCATGCAAACATTGGTTGTTGGCAGTAAAGCGCCGGCTATTGTTTTGCAGGATAGTGAAGGAAACGTGTTTGATCTTAACAAATTCCACTCTTCCCAAAAATATATTCTGCTTTTATTTTGGTCTGCAGATTGCGGCCATTGCACCGAAACAGTGGAGTCCCTGCGCCCCTGGCAAAATCAACCGGAAATAAATCAAAAAATTACAACAGTAGCTATCAGTCTGGATGAAACAGAAACAGAGGTTAAAAACTGGAATCAAAAGATCAGTACTCTTCCATGCTGGAAACATATCAATGCTCCTGAAGGTGTCCGCAGCAAAGTAGCAAGTGATTATTTTATCCTGGCTACCCCGGTAATGATAGTACTTGATTCTAAGTCAAAGGAAATTCTGTCATTGCCAGAAACAGTAGATAAATTGAAAGAGTTTATTCGTTAATCCCCTTTTTCCACTTTTTAACAATCAGTAATGCTATCGTTAGCGCGCATTTCTAATGTATCCCACAACAACTAAACGAAAGTATTTCTTAACCCTCACAAATCCAGCATTATATACCATTTCTATTATTTTCAATTATACAATATAACAAAAATACTTAGAAAAAAAAGCCGAAAATATTTGTTTTCACTTTATTTTTGAATTACCTTTACAGCGGGTCGCGCGCGTTCAAAGAAAAACTTTCATATATCTACAATCGAGCCCTGTAAAACAGCCAACGTATAGTTAAGGGCATTATCATCCAGGTACAGGTAAATAACAACGAGAAAGCAAAGTTGTTTCAGGTACAGCAGTTAAAAAACCAACGATTCAAGCAAAGTATATCTGTTAGGGTATCAGGTGATAAAGCCCCGCTGATAAAGCCCACCAAGTTCAGCCCCCAATGAATAGCTATGCCCGGTAGTGAAATTTTAAGTTTCATGCTTTTGCATCAGATTTCGAGGCACTCTTGATTTCATTTCAATATCAATTTGGGCGTTCCCCTCGTTCCTCGGGTCAGGCTTTCCGCTACAATCTTTTTGCCATCCCACGAAATGCTTTACGCAACAAAAGGATTTCCGCTTCAATCCTTAACGCAGTACTACAAGTTTTTTTGAGTCACCCCACCCACGCAGCCAGTGGTGGATGGCTATGGTCGTGCATTTTTTGTCACGGTATTTGCAACAAAGCAAATACAGCATGCCGCGCCAAAAAAATGCACTTCCCTCCGCCACCACAAGCTTGCTTTACATAATGTGCTCTTATGGGCAGGATAGAAGCCCATAAGCACACTATGCAAAGCAGCCACTGTCTGCCTCCCTCCCCACAGCTCCCCACTTTCCTGCTGCTGCAAGCAATTGCCCTCTGTCTCCTTGTTCCTTCCTCCTTGTTTCGTCACCTCTCAGGCTGGCAGGTTCGTACTTCCCGGACACCTGCTTTCGCACATTCTATCCCTACGGTGTCCGCAAAGTACTCGCACTAAAGCAAAGCCTCGTTCCTCGGCTCAGCTTTTAAGAAGTGCTTCACCAGCCAGCCTTCAAGGATGCCTTCACTTCGTCGTCATACACCGTCGCCTTCGGTCAATCCCTTTCGCAGCCCCACAGCAGCAAATAATCCTGTTACAGCCTGCTTCGGGTTTCGCTTGCTCTCGCACATACGCATCACTGCCTTTGTAAGCCTTTCCTTCGCTTGCCTCTGCTACGGGCGTCAGGCAGGTACTCGCCGTATGCAGCTGCTCCTGGTAAAAGTCGCAGCAGCATCTAAAATGGCTTCACAAGAGCCTCCTTCGTCGGCTCATGTTCGTACCCACCTGACACCCTGCCTGCCCTCATCCCTTATTACAAGGCTTCCAAAAGTCAGCGCTGCTCCCACGCAACGGTCTTCACCCTTCGTCAGGCCTCCACAGTCTTATCAGCTGCTAAGTCCCGCCCACTTACAGCATTACAAGTCAACGTGCCGTATTCCAGGCAAAACCAAGTCAGTTCTACAAGTGACGAGCCATGTATCCAAGTCGTTTGAGTTACAAGCGGTATTTGTGTGCGCCATCGCCCTCCGGTTGATCGTTAGGGCGCAAGCCACAGGCGTGCGGTGTGAAAGAGCCCTTGCTCGCAACTTCGTTGCTCACAAGGGCAAGAATAAGCGGTATTTGTTTTTGTCCCCGCGGGGCTGCTGTGTATCCTCGTTGATACCGCTATCGCTGGCACAATCTCGTCTACACATATATTTTTACCCTTCAGCCACCGCCATTGCATTTACTCGTTCCTCGTTTATGCAATCCCTGCTGCCCTTGTAAAGGGGCTTCAGTTCTTTTGTTCAGGTTTCTGTTGCCTTCTTACTTTATATTCTGTAATCCGAATTTATTCAGATTTTTTTCTGTCTGTGCCCATTAGATGGAATTTTTTAGGAAAAGAAAAAGCGCCTTCAAAAGCAAAAAAAGAAACTGAAGGGGCAATAGCATTCCGCCAAATTCAAGTACAGCCTTGCAGCAATATAAATTGTACTCGTTGCTTTCTTAGTCCAATTTCCTAAGCTTCGTTATCGCATTACCATATTAATTATTTACCACATTCCTGCGCTGCAATGCTGCCCTTCGGGTGCATTCATTATTTTATGCATCACCATATCTCAAGCCCGTAAGGGCTTTTTTCATGCCTAAAATAATGACCTGCATACTTGATTTTGTCTCTATGCCATTGCGGAGAGTTAGTTCCTTTTTTTGCTTTTTGCCCTTTTTCATTTTTTTCCTAAAAAATTTGTGGAAGGGGTGCTAAAGCAAAGATCGGACTAACCTCCAAAAAGCTTTTAGCATGCAGAAAATCACCACTTACAGCCCCGATCAAAAGCGAAGCCCTTTCGCCTTTTTCATCCTCAACAAAGGAATGAACAGCGGTAAACCCCTGGAGCATCCCTGCCCCAATTGTTTCACCTTCAATGCTGCCGATCAGGCAGAAAAGGATCATTATTATTGGATCTGTTTTGGACTCTGGCAATCCAGATCCTTCCATCCTCATTTAATCGGTTCAGTTATTCCCTTCATCCGCATTCATGAATTAAGCCAGGTAATCAGCCACGCATCCGAGAAAGCCCTGGCTAATCCGGGCGCCTTTCAAAAAACAGTAGAAGCCCTCAAAATCCTGGATCACCAGGAGAAGCAGTTTCACCGCAACATCCTGCTAATAGCCGAAGCTAAGAAAGCAATATTCTCAAACTACCGATCCCGGCCTTCATTCTATCGGTAGACTCTTAAACCCAATATTAACCACGCCTGGCTGGGAAACTGGCCAGGCATAAAACCTCAAAATCATGACACAAAAAACTGTAAAAATTTCCAAAGAAACTGCCAGAAAACACGGCTATTACTTATTCGGTGGCAAAGGTGACGTTTGGAGCGACTCCGCCCATTTATCAAAAGGCATGATGTCAACCACATTATGCGGCCGCCCAATGCTAAGCACTAATTGGGTACGAATTGAGGCAGTTAATGAAGTTGGCTGCGCTGAGTGTGCTCGTCTTTTTCAAGAAGCAATTTAAATTTAATTAACCAGGTGCCTGGGCCTACTGGCCCGGGTACCATAATTCTTTTAACCATGACACAATCCGAAACTATCAGCAGAACCTTCCGGTTCATTCACAACATCCCTTACAATTTTATAGAAGAAATCTGGTCAGATAATCCCTTAATGGTTGACCACCTTAAAGCCAAATTCACAGGCTTTTGCAAATCCGAAGGCTACGCCTCAGCAAATGCCATTCTGAGGTTCTTCTCAGCCCTCGATGATACCAACACCGAGAAGTTTTGCACCTATGCATCCAGGTGGATGCAACAGCATTAAATCCGTATTGCCCCGATTTTTACGGATAACCAAAATCAAAAATTCAAATCACAACAACCCAAAATCCCCCTATTATGAAAAAGTACTTCAATGATCCCCGCCCCATCACTGTCCGTTACACCGGCAAATGTGCCGAATGTGGCACCACCCTCAAAAAAGGCACTTTTGCTTATTACTGGCCCTCAGATGGTAAGCTTTACTGCCAAACCTGTGGTGAATCCGAGTACCGGCAATTCCTCTCAGCTGCAGCGGATGAAGAAGTTTATAATCAAATCGGCAATCCATTCGCCTGCTGATCATTCGTTTATTTTTAATCCAGCCTGGTAATCCAGGCTTTTTTTTGTTAGTAACGATAATTTCGTATTTAAAACTTTAATACATTTGAAATACAAACTGACTGAAAGTTTCAGGCCGATCCAAATTCGTTAGCCTCATTCATCAAATAAATAACCTTTCCAAAAAATGGAAAATTCAAAAACACTTAAAGAATTTATTGAATCTCTATTTGAACCAGATAGATTGCCACATAAGGATAATATTTATATTGAAATGGCAGATAGAAGCATATGGTCCATAAAACTATTTGAGAAGTCTAGTAATATAGTTGAGATCTCAATAAATAGTGTTGAAATAGGAGAATTCATTAAATTAGAACCAACTTTTAGAGGCTATAAATATGAATTCAGAAAAAATACTAGAAATTTAAAAAACAACATGAGTCTTTTTAAATTTCTAGAATTTTACTTTGAAAATAATAATATCATCTGCAGAAGATAACTTAACAATAAATTGATCTGGTGTAAAAAAGAATAATAGAATGAGGCATAACACTTTCTTAGCTTAGGCTTTTGTGTCCAGACGCACAAGGTCCAACACTCAAAGGTTCGGAGACAAAGCAGGGGACGTTAAACCCTCCCCACCTTCACCATCCTCTTCCTATTCACCATCACCTTCGCTAATATTGCATACCGGGTTGCATCAATCCCATGATTGAATTTATCAATGGGCTCATTGGTTGCCTTGCCTGCCTGGTCTTCCTTCCATTTATAATTCTTAAACTCCCTGATCAGGTTTACAGATCCTTTGGTGATATGGATTTTATACCTTTTCATAATATCCAATCCAGCCAGGATGCTATCCTTCCCTTTAAAGGTTGCCTGGATATTAAACCCCTCTTTTTTGATCTCATAAATGCACTTAGGCTGGTTATCGGCTATAACCTCATCCGTCCATTTTAACCCCAGTTCTCCCATCCACCGGGCAATATCCTGATTGGTCAGTCCCCGGTTATAGATCAGTTCTTCCAGGTAAAGATCACCACCGCACAAACCCACCTTTATTAATGCTGTTGGGTCATTACTGAAACCAAAATCCATCCCATAAATCACCCACTTGCACTCAGTTGGAAATGCTTCGCATTGTTCCCAGTTCGTAAATATCAATCCCTTGATTTGTCCCGGCAATCCAAGCCCGTAAACACGCCAATAATTCTCATCAATATTTTGAAGCTGCTCAATCTCTTTCACAACTTCCACCGGAAGAAACGCCTTGTTATCCAGGTAGGTACTTTGTATGAACGTGCAATCCTTCCTCGGGATCACCAGGTCATAAATCCAATGCTCTTCCATCGAAGGATTGTAGTCAATAAAGATTTGCTTTTCTGTCCGGATGCTCAGCTGTATCCAGTCCTCCAGGCTCAGTTCATTGGCTTCATTGATAAAAAGATAAGTGCGCTTCGCGCCCCTCTTTTTCTGAGGCTGATCCAGGCTTACGAACTCAAACAGGTTCCCGTTGAGCATGTAAGTGCTTTCAGTTTTGTTGTGTAACCGTTCGTCATACAGATTTTCATTTTTCAGTATCTCAAAAAAATCCCTCATTGCCGACGCTTTCAGGCTGGGCATAGTCTTCCTGACTATCGTGAATACTGCATCCTTTTCCTCAAAGGCTTTTACAAGGATAAGAAGCTGTAGGATTGAATATGTTTTCCCACTCCTGGAACTCCCTTGGTTTACTACAATCTTCGTTTTAGCCTTGTAATTCTTATCAAAAACAACAGATACTTTTATCTGCTTTTCCATAATTATATTGCTTCACCGCTTTCAATGGTGAGCGGAGCCGAACCACGGACCACTTCAAAGGTTATTTTGCTGATTTTGTCATCAGCTGGCCCTAAATCCAGGTTCATTCTTTGGAGTTTTGGCCTTACAAATTCTTGCAGGTTCAGCCACAATTCAATTTTCTCCTTTGGCCTGAGTAGGCTCAGGTTTTCTTCAAGGCTTTCATCCAGCAACGACAACACCCATTCAATCCGTTGCTTTTCCTCGGCAGTTGTTTTATTTACAGCTCCTTTGGGTTTCCCTGGGTTGCCTTTCCCAAACTGTCCTTTATTGTTTCTGTTGGAGCTTTTGGGTTCTTTACATTCATTGTTGTTCATTGGTTAATAAATTATTCCATTATCCGCTAAAAATTATTAGCAGATTCTTCAGGTAATTACTAGGTGATTATTTACTTGCGATAAATCATTTTTTCAATGGAGCTGACTGAAATATCATAAATAATGCTGAGCTCATATTTGATATCTGCATATGTTCTCATTCTGTCCTTCTTCGCCCATTTATAATAAAGCTCTCTCACAAGCCACTTCTTAGCTTCTGTTACTGGCAGTATTCCTCTTTGGATTACCTGGCTTATATCGATTCCAAATTCCTTTTTGAAATCCCTGATGATCATGTCTGAATAGCGTAAATCCTTTAGCATAATTTAAAATTTTTATATCGTTAAAAAACTACCCAAATATAGTTCAAAAATAATTCAAATGCAAATATATTCTGAAGATATTGCCACTATTTACTAAGTTTTTTACAGATGTATAGCTAATTTAGTGCCCTGATTATTAAGCAACAATTATCAATTAAAAATTTTATAACTAAGTAAGTTACCTGAAATTATCAAAATTAATTCAGTTTTATTTCCTATCAAATTATTCTATCACAGATGCCTGGAATTCTGGCATTGAAACTCCCCCAAATCGCATTAATTATGGCTAAAACAAACAAGAAATCCCCCGGAGGTAAAAAGGGAAAATCCCTGTCTACACTTAAAATTTCAACAACCACTTCTAAATCTGGCCCCGACCTGTCAAAAATTGTAAAGTAATGCATCGCTACTTTTCAACTCCTCCAATCTTTTCTGCTCCTGTAACTTCCATCGACAGGAATAACGGTATCATCAGGGGAGTTACTATTGCCCAGGTTGGCCCTGCCAAAGGTCATAATGGCTTTGTAGACAAAACCTTCCTGCTTCAGCTAGTCGATAATGCTGCGTCCAAAACAGCAGGTATTAAAGCCAGGTTTGGACACCCGAATATGTGTAGCACTGCTTTGGGTACATACCTGGGGCGCTTTAAAAATTTTTCATATTCTAACAATAAAGTAAATGCTGATCTCTATCTCGACAACACCGCAAGAAATACTCCTAATGGGGATTTATATACTTATGTTCTCGATATGGCTGAAAGAAATCCTGACATGTTTGGTGCTTCCATTGTTTTCGAAATTGCCGAATCTGTATTCGTTACTGAAGATAAAGAGGGTAAAAAAATCCAAAACGAATATTTCCGACTCAAGGAACTCAGGGCAACCGACATCGTAGACGAGCCAGCAGCAACTGATGGTCTCTTTTCATCAAATACCTTTCCTGCCCTGGCAACCCAATTTCTTGATGAAAATCCTGAAATACTGAATTTGATATTTTCAAAACCTGATTCCATCATTGAATTTCTTTCAAATTATTTAACAAATTCAAAAATGAACCTATCCTCAAAAATTAAGGAAAACTTTGCTGCATTCCTGGCTATTTTCAATGAAAAACAGAATCCGGCAGAGCCATCCGATTCAACGTCCTTAAATGCTTTATATGATGGTATATGGAATTCTTATCCTGAGCTTATTACTATGCCTGAAAACTGTTCATCTGACTTTCAGAAAGCAGAAAACCTGACTTCATTCATTTCTGCATTGCATGAAAAATGCGTGGAATTATCATCGAAAAATGATGAAGCTGCTACTGCCTTCGAAGCGCTCAAATTTGAACATCAAAACCTTCTAACCTCCTCATCGGAACTTACAGCTGAACTCCAAACATCTCAACAGGAGCTTGCAACTGCTAACACCCGTATTCAGGAACTCACGCAACAGCTTGCCGCCCGGCCCTCCATTCCTTTAAATGTCACCGATCCGCAGGTTTCTGTGCTTCATACTGAAAAAGACTTGACGGGCAAAGAAGTTTTATCAGCAATCCCATCCGACTTGAAACGCAAATTAAAATAATAACCTTAAGCCACGTCATTGCGAAGGCCGTCATTGCGAGGAAGCATGACGAAGCAACCCTGAAGCAACCCCGTCCTTAAAAATAAATCAATTAAAAACACTTAAAAAATGTCCAATATTTTTTCCCAATCCATATCTCCCGCTTTTACACGCCAGGCAATAGATGAATACTTTATTCAGCCTATGTTCATGGCAGAAGATATTCGAGGCTTGATCACTGTTCGCACTGATGTGAAAGGAACAGAACTGCTGAACAGAATTTCAAGGCCTTCATTCCTTACTAAGCCAAAACTAAGTGCAGGGTTTAATCCATCCGGCTCATTTACTCTTACTACTTCCGAAATTACAGTTAAACCAATGGCACTGGAATTTGAACAAAATGCCAGAGCATTCTGGGGGTCTATCGTTGATCAACTGCTCGCATCCGGTTACAAATCCGACGACGTTGAACAAATGAAATCGCCGGACATATGGAATAAGGTTATGCTTCCGATCATCGCTCAGGCAGGCCAGGATGACCTGATTCGGCAAATGTTCTTTGCTAATCCCTTAGCCGAAACCTTCACTTCGGGTGCGCCTACTGGTGTTACTGATACAAATTATTCCGGCTATACAGGATTCATGACTCATCTAATGAATGATTTGTATTCTGGCACAATTTCATCAGCCCAACATGTAGGGATTGCTTCCAGTACAGCAGCTGTAAAAGCTGAGAAAGTCTTAACCTATACGGCTGGCACTGACACCTCCCTTAACATAACAATCAATGGCGTTCTGTACGCTCAGGCATATGCCACCTCAGCTGCGGCAACTGCTACAGCCTGGCTGGCCACACATAAAGCCAATATTGAGGCACGCTCAGGGATACATGGAGTTATTGTAACAAATCCTTCATCCGGTGCAATAAAAATTGTTTCAAAATTAAAAGGGCAAACTTTCACAGCCACCGCAACTGTCACAGGAACAGGCTCTGTTGCAACATCGGGTGTAGTTGCAGCCACAAAAGCAGGTTCCCTTACAGCTAATGAAGCGGATAATACCCTCGAAGATATGCTTGATGCCGTTACCCCTGAAATGCAGGAATTCGACCTGGTGTTTATGCTTACATCTTCCATGTACCGAAATCTGGTTCATACCATGAAAAATCGTTCTACAAGTTTAGGGGATATGGTGATGAGAAATGGATTAAAGGTACCAACTTACGAGGGCTTGCCTATTATAGTTCGCCCGGATTGGGATAAATGGATTTCAGTTGCTAATAATGGGATTCAGCCCCACCGCGCATTACTTACAACTTCCAAAAATCTGCTCTTTGCTACCGATGGTACCAGCGATTCCGAAATGATCGAAACCTGGTACAACCAGGAGGCCCAGATGCGTCGTTACCGAGTTCAGTATAAGGCCCAAACTGCCTACCTCCATAAAGAACTACTTGTCCTGGCGGGCTTCGGTGACTAAAGAGCCCTATTGTAGGAACAGTCATTGCGAACCTGATAAAAGCCCAACCAGGCTTTTATCGGGTGAAGCAACCTCATTGTGTATAGTATCAGCGCTACTATTCACTATTCATTATTCACTAAATGAAATCTTTTTCAACCTATAATTACACCCCGCTACTAAATCTTTCAAAGTCTGATTTCATTGATCTGAAATCAAACTACGATATTTTCATTCCATTTGGCGATGATAACCTGTTGCCTACCCAACTAAACCAACTTGCAAGGGAAGTACCTGTCCATCGCGCTATTTTGAATTGTAAATCCAGTTATGTTATTGGTAAAGGAATTGCTTCTGACAATAAAATTATTCAGGGGATCATAAAAAATCCAAACAATACTTTTGAGGATTTTAATTCCATACTCCGGTATATTGTTCAGGATTACCTTACAATCGGTAATGCTTATATTGAGCTTATAACGAATCCTGAAAAGTCATTTCTGTACTTCTTCCATCTCGATTCTAGTAAATGCAGATTGTCAGCAATAACAAATGATGTTCTTATTCATCCAGCCTGGTCAGACTTTAAAGGCAAAAATGATGAAAATCTCATAGCTCTTCCTCTGTTTCCTGATTTTCGTAAAGCAGCCGATGGATTGCTTCACTCTGTATATCATATTAAAGATTATGAACCTGAATTCTATTATTACGGATTATGTTCATACTTCTCAGGAATGCGTCCGATTATTATCTCCGGACTCACGAATCTATGGAATCAAAATCGTCTTGAAAAAGGGTTTACAGCTCCAGGTTTGCTTGCCATTCCTGGTATTAACAGCCCTGAAGATGCAAATGCCCTGGACGCTGAATTTGATAAATTCAAAGGCGTTGATGGAGAAAAATCAGGTGATATAATCATTCAATATCTCCAGGACTTGTCCCCAGGTCAAACTTCACAGCAAGCGCAGTTTATCGAATTCAAAAAAAATGAAGAAGGTAACTGGATGGATCTTCACAATCAGGCTGAGCTAAGCATTATAACTGTACACAATTGGTTCCGGTCACTTACTCCTTACGCAAACGAAAAAACAGGTTTTGATACAAATCGTATTTCCAACGAATATGAAATTGCTCTTAATACGGTGATAAACCCCTTGCAACAGTTCTTTTTACGTCATATTGATCAGATTTTCGCTGCTTTTAAGTTGCCAATAGGACAAATCTCATTCATCAATGAACCTCCTATCGAACGTATAAATCCCTTCAAATTTGTATGGGAAGCACGCCGCGATTCAGGTTTACCTTTTGATAAAAATGACCCGGTTCAGCAACAACTGGTTATCCAAGTCAAGAACTCCTTCAATCAATCCGTTCAAACCACCTGAGAAAGGTGTCATTGCGAGTTGTCATTGTGAGTGAAACGAAGCAAACTTTACCTAAAATCGCAATCTAATGCCATTAATCACCCCCACCGAAGTAAGCACCATCGCCTTTGTCAATGCCCTTGACCCGGCGCTTATTTTGCCTGCCTTCATCACCTCCGCCGAAACTAAATACATTGTCCCCCTTGTCACCCCTGTCCTCATTACTAAAATTACAGAAACCCCCTCAGAATACACCACCCTTGTAGACAATTACATTAAGCCCTACGAGGCTTTCTGTATCAAATATATGTTTTACAATCAGCTTCTTACCGAAACTGATACTTTCCCCACTTCCGACGAACAGCGCAAAGCTGCCCTTCAGGAAGTCCTTTCCATCATGGAAGTGAACCGCTATCTGCTGGCTCAGTATCTCAATGAAAATTTCCCTGACTCACCAGTCATTTCTTCAACCAAAAAGATTGCTGGCTTTCGCATAGGTGCGGATAGTTCTAATTCAGTTATCCCTTCTCCAAATTACGATTTAATTGATTCTCTGATTGGCGCTTCCTACGATGTTCCTGAAAATGTTGATTCATTTAACTTCGTTCAGTTTGCTTCAGGATTACTCAAAAAAATTACCTGGACCAATCTACTGGCTGCACTCCGAACATATTTTGATACGGTTTACCCTGATGCTTCTTCCATCGAGTTGCTGAAAACCCAGGAAATCCCTTTTGAATTTAATAACATTACCATAGGCTCAGCCCAAACCTATGTGCTGGATATTAAATGCCTGCATCCTTACACGGTCTTGTCTGCCATCCTCGAAACTGATTCAGGCTATCTCATCGGTGTTGCTGTCAACATCAGTGCAACTCCTGTAACCGGGCTTTCCAGCGTAACTGTCAGTACAACAACTACCGAAACCCAGGCAACAGCCTCAAACCTGGTTGCCGAAGGGAACAGGCTCACAATCGCTACTTCAGCTTCATATACCGGTAATCCTACAACCCTGCGGGGGAAACTTAAAATTATATACAGCTGATGCGCCGCACTAACCATATACCGCTGTCTTTTACTTCTGCCCTGTATAACTGGTATGCAGCCAATTATTCAACAGGTGGGGCTTCCATTGCCAATGCAGGATGGCATGTTCCATCTCGTACTGAATGGGCTACCCTCATTACAACCATTGGGGGCGCAAATATTGCAAATGCAATGAAAGTCAAAGGCAGGTTATTCTGGAACCTGAATCCCACTTCTGCCACCAACTCTTCAGGCTTTTCAGCCATTGGTGCTGGTTCCCGTGGCGATACAGGCAATTTCAATTCCCTGAAAGCATCAGTGTATTATCAGTTGTCCACCTATGATATTTATTCCAGCAATGGGGTTGCCATATGGAGTTCCTCAGGTTCGCCTGCAGGATTTAGTTGTTATCCCGAAGAAACATTCAGGAAAATCGGATTAACAGTGCGCTTGCTCAAGGATAATGATACCGATCCCGGGAGTTATACCGATATAGATGGTAATTTCTATCCCACTGTAAAAATCGGCAGCCAGGTATGGCTTAAAGCCGATCTCAAAGTCACCCATTTCAACGATGGTACGCCAATCCCGTTGGTCTCCGATCCTGCTTCCTGGGCTGCACTTACCTCTGCGGGTTTCTGCTACTACAACAACTCTAAAATAGTTCATTAAAAACCGTTAAAACAACAATACCATGAAACTTACAGGTTTCCCCACAGTCATAGGCAATTCAAAACCTGCTTTCGTTGATACCTCTCTCAGCACGGTTGTTTACGAAGGCTACCAGTGTGGCAGCACTTTTTTAATCTGCAAAATTGACCTTTCAACAACTGTCATAAGCCGAACTTATGCTTCTGGTAATTGGTCTGATCGCTTAACCTTAACCTATCTGTAAAATGGCTGTTATCCCTAAATACGACAAATTCCTGGGTACTATTCGTGAAGATGATGCCCTGAGTATTAACCCCTTGCTGAACCTTCATGCAAACGGTGAACCCGAATATGCTGGCAATACATCTTATACTGCTGCCAACAATGCAAGCACCAGGGGGCTCTGCAATTATTTTGTTGCGGTTAGTTACATGTATATCCGCTACATCGAAGGGCGGTTCTGGACTGCAAACAACCAGGCTACCTGCCAGGTAAGGATTTATAAAGGCTATAAGGGGCTTTCATCTACTATTACACCTTCTGCCCTCACCCTCCTCAAAACAGTGAACTACGTGGCTGGGATCGTCCCTACAGCAACCTCCGGGGTAATAGGCATTGAACTCGATTCCGAAATCCTGCTTGCTCCTGGCGAAGGCATTTATATGATGCTGCAGCCCACGTCCACCTATACCATGAGCATCCCACAATGGGACAGTATTGGCTCGCCACAGCGCCAGAATATATGTTTCTCTCTGAACACTACCGATGTATGGGCAAATCCCTGGAATTTCGGCAGTACAGGATATTATGGCGTGCCCCTCAAACTGTATTCTTCTTACTATCTCAACAACCTGAAGTTTAATCCACGCTTAGCCATTCCTGCCAATATCTATGTAGCCCAGGATCGTGAATGCAACATCTGGAAAGATGCAGTTTCCCTCTCTGGTGAATCTGTTGATTTTATATGTTCAAAGGGTAAGGCTTATGAGAGAGGCTTCCGGTACACAGGGCTGAATGCTGATATTGGGACAAGTACTTCTCTCTCTGTGGTTGTAAAGGATAAAAACAACACATCCATTCAGTCACGAACAGTCAACCTGAAACCAGTTGCAAAAAATACTGGCACAGGTACAAAACAGATCCTGGTAATTGGCGACAGCCTGGTCAATGGCAGTGAATCTGTCACTGAACTTCGTTCCCTGATCACCACCGATGGAGGTATCACACCCCTCATGCTCGGGACTAAAGGCACCAACCCCAACAGGCACGAAGGAGTAAGTGGATCAACTTTCAGCACTTTTATTACTGCTTCAAGCCCGTTCTGGGTGTCAGGTCGGAATGATTTTAAGGCATACCTTACTGCCAATTCCAACTTTGGCGGAACCAATATCATTGATTATGCAATCATACAATTGGGTATCAATGATGTTTTCTCAGGCATAAAAACACAGGCCGATATTGATGCAATCATTGCCAATGCCAAAACACTTATCAATAATATCCTGGATAGTACCTATGGTTTCCCTGCGTGCAAAATAATCCTGGCAATGCCGCCCATCTGTGGCAATACGTCAAATGGTTTTGCCGATAGCTATGGAGCCATCACCCAGCGCCAGCAGTTTGAAAACAATATGCGGCTGTTATGGGAAAACATGATTACTTCTTTCGATAATGGCGTTTATCATGCCCAGGTCACACTTTGTGCTTCCGGCCTATGGATAGACCGCACCTATGGTTATGCCCTCAGTGATGTAGCTGTCAGTTCAAGGGTAGCCACCACCGAAAAACGCCATACCAATGCAGTACATCCGACAACTTCAGGCTACCAGCAAATTGCAGATGCCTGGTATTCCACCCTCCGGTTTTTACTCACCTAAACCATCCCGCAATCATGCTCGAATACATCACAATTATAATCAGTTTCATCACCGGCGGAGGAATCTCTACGCTTTTATCCCTTCGTTACCTACGTAAAAATGGCAAAATAGATTATGCCGAAAAAGCCATCACCTTCATTGAAAAACAATACGACGATGTCCTTGCCAAAAACAAAGAACTTCATGAAAGAGTTACGGCATTGGAGAAGCTAATCCCATTAGTTTGTTTCAAAATGGACTGTACTCAGAGAAAAAAGAGTGAATAAATAAACAAAATAAAAAATATAATCAATAGTAATTGTCAGATTTGTTGTATTTTTAAATAAAATACAATTTACTCATATCTAATTGTAATACTGCATTTTACAACAAAACGCACTGTTGTACCATAGTTGTACCTATTCAATAAAAAAGCCTGTAATCTACTGATTTACAGGCTTTTGTTTATATATCTGTGACCCCGCCAGGATTCAAACCTGGAACCTTCTGATCCGTAGTCAGATACTCTATTCAGTT
>APMI01003418.1_pt1 | contig 31081 bp, 26 predicted proteins | sample 667938 | NCBI WGS metagenome assembly APMI01 (sample SAMN01084076, study PRJNA167559) | wastewater metagenome | biome: Wastewater | place: Denmark: Ejby Moelle, Odense | collected 2011-11-28
ACTTTTAACATGCCACGGAATCCCCTGGCTGCATAATATGATTCGGCTCCATTGTGGTAAATAAACACGGTACCATACCGGAAATCGGCAAAAATGGCACCGCCCCGTTTCCGTATGGCTGATGGCGTTTGTATCCAGCTCGACGTCTTTGCATCAAAAGTTCCGAGCGATTGCAGTGTGCGGTATTGCTCTTCATTTAACAATTCAATGCCCATGGATGCCGCCATATCCAAAGCGTTGTTTCGGGGTTTATTTTCCTTCCGCGACTCAAGAGCATCGCGGTCGTAACACAAACTTCGGCGTCCATTCGGGCTTTCGGCAGAACAGTCGTAAAAAATATATTCTTTGGTGACCGTATCAATGCTAACCACATCCGGCTCACCTTCTGTTTTTTCCATTTCGTTGAGCGACCATAGCTTTTCAGGATTTGCTAAAAGTTTAGCCTGTATATCAGACCATACCAGCTGTGGGTGCCTGCCGGTATTAACTTCGAACCTGGATTTTAGCGTTTTTAAGAGTATTTCCTGATATGCAGGCGCTAATAGTTTTATGTTTTCCATAGCCACACTATATTTTAAGATTCAATCAGACTTGTAAAAGTGGGTTTTGTTTTTTTATTGTTAATACATTAATCTAACGGGTAATTAACGATAGACGATTACGAATGTTTGCTTTAGTATAACAATAATTTATCGAAAGCAGCATCATATCCGGCTTCAATCTGATCAAGGGTTATCCCGGATAGAAAGCAGACATACTGATGAAAAGTATTTTCAGCCTACCCGGACAGATTAAAAATTAAATATCTTTAGATTTTTATTCAACGCAGCGAGCATATGAAAAAAAAGAATCATACTTCATCGGTTAGCAAAGGAACGGATGCGGAAGCCATGATAAATTCTGTAATGCCAATAGCCGGGAGGCAGGATATCAGTCGTGGTTCCAACCAGGAGGTTAGTAATATAGAAGTTCAACAGACCAAACTGGAAAAAGAGATCCACGAGCTGTTGGAAGCAGGAGAAAAGGGGAAAATGGTTCATAATAAAAGTGTCAGCGAAGCAATTGAATTTTCCGAAAATATGATCAGCAAATTTCAAGAACCACAGCTTGTACTTGATCAAAACCTGACAATAATTAAAGCCAATAGTTCCTATTATGAATTTTTTAAAACTGATTTTGAGAATACTATCGGCAAACTCATTTTTGAAACTGAAAACCGGCGATGGGATATACCGGAACTTAGGCGCCAACTGGAGAATTTTTTTTTAATGAATAGTAAATTCGAAAATTTTGAAGTTACAATATACAATGAAAACCGGGAGAGTGCCAAACTGCTTCTGAATGCACAAGGGGTTGAAAAAGAAATTGATAAAGAAAAGTTCATCATACTGGCTTTTATTGATATTACCGGCCTGAATAAAGAAAAGGAATCAATGCGCTTACCCAATTCTCAATCTGCGCAAATTCTTGATCAATTACTCGAAGGTTGCATGATAGTTGGGTTTGACTGGACCTACCTATACCTGAATGATGCAATCATAAAAGGAAATTATACACGCGAAGAGCTTGTTGGCCGCAGCATGCTTGAGATGTATCCCGGCGTAGAAAAAACTTCAATTTTTGCAAATTACGAGCGCTGCATGGACGAGCGTATCCCTCTGCGATTCGAAGAAGAATATACATTTAATGATGGTACCTCTATCTGGAATACTTTTAGTGTAGAACCTGTGCCGGAAGGTATATTCGTGCTTACAATTGATATCACTCAGAGGAAAAAGGCAGAAGAAACCCTTCGGTTTAGTGAAGCCAAATGGCGCGGACTTTTTGAAATATTACCAGTGGGAGTTAGTATTAGCAATTTCGATCGTAAAGTTTTAGAATTTAACTCAGCCTTATGTAATGTATTGGAAATTAGCAAAGAAGAAATGCTAAATGATTTGTATGCAAAAAGAAAATATTTTAAACCGGATAATACCCTTATGAAACCCCAAGATTTCGTGAGTTACAGGGCCATTCATGAAAATATAACAATCAGGGATTTTGAGTTTAGTACTGAAAAAGAAGATGGATCAAGAATTTGGCTTAATGTAAATGCAGTTCCTCTTCCTGATCTGATGACAGCAATCCTGGTAACTACAAATATAACTGATCGGAAAAAATGGGAAGAAGAACTCAAAAGTTCAAAAATGCAATTGGATCAATTGTATAAACATATTAGCGAGGTTCGTGAAGAAGAGAGAGCTGCTGTAGCGCGTGAAATACATGATGAACTCGGCCAGAGCCTGGCATCATTGAAGCTTGATCTTATTGCTATAAAAGAAGAGTATAATGAAAGTTCAGAATTAAAACAAAAAATTGATTTGGCATTATCCCAGGTCGATTATTCCATAAAAAATGTTCAGAAAATATCATCGGCTTTAAGGCCTCAAATGCTTGATGCGTTGGGGCTTGCATCAGCCATAGAATGGCTTTCGAATGATTGCTATAAAAGGTTCGGGATAAGGTGTAAGCTTAATCTCCAGGATATTGAAGAACTGGATGAAAAACTTTCAATTTCCCTTTTCCGTATCTTTCAGGCTTCAATGACAAATATTATGCTCCATTCCAGGGCGAAATCTGTTGCTGTAAAACTTTTCTTAAAACAAGGGGTGCTTTTTCTATCAGTGAAGGATGATGGTATTGGAATAACTCAGGAGCAAATCAATTCGCCCAAATCCTTCGGCATTATTGGTATAAAAGAAAGGGTTAGGCTATATAACGGCTTATTCAAAATCCATTCCGGAAAAAATAAAGGAACGGAATTAATTATCACCATACCGCTTACCGGAAAACCACCATTTATATGAAAATATTAATAGCTGATGATCACACCATTGTTCGCGAAGGATTAAAGCGGATTTTAAAAAAGTTTACTGAAATAAAGGAGATTGAGGAGACGAACAACGGAATTGAAGCTTTGCAGATGATTGAAGCAAATCACTACGATTTTGTTGTACTAGATATTTCACTTCCGGGTATTTCGGGTTTGGAAGTGCTAAAAAACCTTCAACTTCAGCAAAATAAAACCCGTATCCTGGTACTTTCAATGCACCCGGAAGAGCAATTTGCTATAAGGGCATTTAAGTACGGTGCCTTGGGATATGTAACAAAAGACAGGGCCGGTGAAGAACTGATGCTGGCTATCAGGAAAATTTCTTCGGGTGGTAAATTCGTTTCCCCTGAACTTGCTGAATACATGGTATTTGGTACCGAAAAAGAAGACAAAAAGGTTTTGCATCTAAATCTTTCGCGCCGCGAATTTCAGATCATGGTTTTGCTATCTCAGGGAAAATCGTCGAGAGAGATAGCCGATGAACTCTTTATCAGCGAAAAAACAGTTGGTACGCACCGATCGAGGCTTATGTTGAAAATGGGTATGACCAAAAAATCAGAACTCACCCATTATGCCATTCAAAATAAATTGATAGAATAAACACAGCTTTGCATTCGTTTTTATTATCACTTATATTTTTAACCATACAATTAATACAAGTTAATTGTAACAAATCGAAAAATCCAGCATAGTGTCGAATTTTTTTGCATTAACTATCTGGAAAGCTACCTTGTCTTTTACATTTTGTAGGAATTATTCTTACAAAAATATCAGAGTATTGCCTACATTTCCCTAATTAAATATTTTGTATTTTGTTTAACGATTTTAAAAGACGTTGTGCATCTACAGTTCAATTGTTTAAAAACAGTCCAGGCGTCGGACAGGGATATTAATTTTTGTGTAAAATTGAGACTATGAAAACAATAAAACACTCAGATACTCCTTTCAAACATAGCTCTAGCGCTGAACGCTTCCTGCTGTTTGATAACCTGCTCGAAGGATGCCAGATTATTGGATTCGACTGGAGATATATTTACCTGAATCGTACTGCTCAATTACATAATAAACGAAACAATGATGAGCTGATTGGCAATCGCTACATGGATATGTGGCCGGGAATTGAGGATACCGACGTGTTTAAAGCAATTAAGCAAACACTCGAAACCCGGGTTCCCAAGCATTTTGAAAATGAATTTGTTTTCCCGGATGGTAGGTGTGGCTGGTTCGACCTGAGTATTCAGCCGGTGCCTGAAGGTGTATTTATACTTTCCATCGATTTTACTGAACGTAAAAATGCCGAAAATGCATTGTTAGGGAGTGAAGAAAAATACCGCCTGATTGCTGACAATTCGGATGACTGGATTTATTGGGTAAAGCCTGACAGCCAAATGCATTATGTGTCTCCTGCTTGCGAACGGGTAACCGGTTATGCGCCTGAAGAGTTTTTCACTCATCCGGAGCTGATTCATGAAATAGTTTTCGAGGCTGATAAAATAAAGGTCAGTCAGCATATCATTCAATCAAAACAGGATGATATCCCCCATAATCTTGAATTTCGTATTGTCACCAAAACCGGAGAGATCCGTTGGATCAATCACAATTGCAGCCCGATTTTTAATGATGCTGGCGATTATATTGGCCGTCGTGTAACAAACCGAAACATCACCGAACAGAAACAACAGGCAGAACAATTGTTTGAAAGCGAATTCAGGTTCAATAAGCTTTATGAAGAGGGACCATTTGGTATGGCAATGGTAGATAGTGATTTCAAATTCAGGAAAGTAAATCCTAAATATTGCTCCATTATTGGATATTCTGAATCGGAACTTCTGAAAATGACATTTAAGGACATTACGCATCCGGAGGATTTGATCAAGGATATTCCCAGTATTACGAAGCTAATCAATAAAAAGCTATCTGCTTACAAAACTGATAAACGCTATATCAGGAAAGATGGGGAAGAGATTTGGGGTGCATTAAATGTAACTGCAAACTACGATAAAGAAGGGAAATTCCTATATAACCTTGCAATTCTTGAAGATATAACCGGAAGGAAACGAGCCGAAACAGAATTGCGTGAACGCGAGATTAAATTGAGCACCATTCTCAACCTGCTTCCAGTAGGTATATCAATTCTTGACCAGGATCAGAAAATTGTGTATGAAAATCCGGCTTTGGAAAAAATATTAGATATTACCATGGAGGGTTTACAGCATGGTGATTACCTGGAACGTAAATATTTACGAGGCGATGGGTCGCCAAAGCCTGTTGAAGAATTTGCAAGTACGCGCGCCTTCAGCGAAAATAAAGCCCAGCATAACATTATTACAGGCGTTGTAAAGGAAGATGACAATATCGTCTGGACCAATGTAAGCGCTGTGCCGGTTGACTTCCCCGACTGGAAGGTTGTACTTGTTACAGCTGATATTACCGGAATTAAACGAGCAGAGGAAGCGTTGAAGAAAAGTAAAAAGCTGCTTGCTGAAACTGAATCGATAGGAAAGGTTGGTGGCTGGGCGTTTAATTTGGATACCATGGAACAGACATGGACAGAGGAGGTATACCGTATACATGAAGTTGAAAGTGATTTTAATACTAGTATCAGCGAAGGAATAAACTTTTATACCCCTATATCCAGGCCGGTAATCGAGAAAGCAATACAAAAGGTAGTTGAAACAGGAGAGCCGTTCGACCTGGAACTGGAAATTATTACAGCAAAAGGGAATCTCCGGGTAGTACATACTATTGGAAAGTCTGATCCTGAAAACCGGAGGGTTTATGGGTTCTTCCAGGATATTACCGAGCGTAAACTTGCAGAGGAAAAACTTCGCGAAAACAAGGTGCTGCTAAACCAGGTTATAGACAGCGAGCCCGATGCCATTTTTGCAGTAGATCTTAACTACCGCTTGCTCATCAATAACAAGCGACACCAGCAGGTGCTAATTGAAACCGGGGGACATCGGTTGAAGGCAGGTGAAAGTGTATTGATGTCAGCTTCTAACGAGGTCATCGACTTCTGGCGCGGGCTCTATGATCAAGCTTTTAAGGGTGATGAGTTTAAAAGAGAGATGGAATGGGTTTATTCCGATGGCCTGATACATACAACTGAAAATTACTTTTCTCCATTGCGCGATGCCACCGGAGAAATAATGGGCGCTTTGGTTGTTATTCACGACATTACAGAACGAAAACTTATTGAAAATGCGCTAAAAGAGAGTGAAGAATACCTGAGATTGGGATATGAAACAGCCAACCTTGGTATCTGGAAAAATGACCTGAATAAAATGACTGTTGAATTCGGCGAACGGGCGCGTAATCATTATGGTTTTGAGGAATCGGTTGTTACGCTTTCTGATGTGATTGCTCGGATACATCCGGATGATGTCGGGAGATTGGCTGCAGAAATAGAAAAAGCAACCTCCGCTTTAGGTACCGGGCGTTATAATACAGAATACCGGGTGATTCATCCTGATGGTAGTGTGCACTGGCTCTATATTGTGGTACGCGTAATTTTTGAAGGAGAAGGAAAAAATCGCCGGTCCGTCATGGGCTTTGGTACTTCGCTAGATATTACAGAACGTAAACAAATAGAAGTAGCACTCCGAGAAAGTGAGGAGAAGTTCAGGAATCTTATAGAAAGTATTCCATTGCCAGTGACTTATGTTAACAACCTGGGAGAGATCGTTTTTAGAAATGAGCGTTTTAAGCAGATCATTGGATATACTCAAAGCGACGTACCAACTGTTAACGAGTGGTGGATCAAAGCGTATCCAAACAAAACATACAGGAAATGGGTTATCCGTAGGTGGAAATCAGCAACATTGCATGCACAAAAAACAAATACTGATATTGAACCGATCGAACACAACATTACTTGCAACGATGGAACTGTTCGGACAATGATAGTTTCAGGAATTGCTATTGAAGATAACCTGCTCATTACTTTTATTGACATTACCGACCGTAAAAAGGCTGAAAAGGAAATCATAAAACTGAATGAATCGCTTGAACAAAGAGTTATCGAACGTACATCCCAGCTCGAAGAAGCCAACAAAGAGCTGGAAGCCTTCAGTTACTCCGTTTCGCACGATTTACGTGCACCACTCCGGCATATCAGTGGATTTGTGGAAATGTTCAGGGAAGATTACAGAGAAATGCTACCTGAAAAGGCAGTACACTACCTCGAGGTAATTACTAGCGCTTCTCGCAATATGGGAGACCTGATCGACGACTTACTGCAGTTCTCAAGGACAGGTCGGCAAGAGATGCAGGAATGTGACCTGGATATGAACTTTGTAGTTCAGGAAGTATTACATTCCATTGAGAACGACCTTGTAAACCGAAAAATTGAGTGGCGGATTGCCGTATTGCCTGTAGTCAAAGCTGACCATGCGTTGTTAAGGATGGTGTGGTACAACTTGTTAAGTAATGCTGTTAAATTCACAAAGGACAGGGAGCCTGCCGTGATTCAGGTCGGTTTCTTTGAAGAAGAAAAAGAGTATGTCTATTTTGCCCGTGATAACGGCGCAGGATTTGATATGAGGTTCGTGCACAAGTTATTTGGCGTATTTCAACGTCTGCATACCAAGCAGGAATTTGAAGGTACAGGTATTGGACTGGCTAATGTTCGGCGGATCATTCTAAAACACGGCGGGCGTACCTGGGCCGAATCGAAATTAAATGAAGGGGCCACATTTTATTTTAGCTTACCTAAACTTAAAAATCATAAAAATGGTTGAATTAAATAAAATTCTACTTGTTGAGGATAATCAAAACGATATCGAATTAACTCTTGCTGCCTTGGCAGAACATAATCTTGCCAATCGGGTTGTTGCATTATGTGATGGTGTTCAGGCAATGGAATATCTGAATTATGAAGGGGTTTATAAAAATAGGGAAAAAGAAAATCCTGCTGTCATCCTATTGGATATTAAAATGCCGCGAATGGATGGAATTGAGGTGCTCCAGGAAATCAAAAATGATCCGCGACTAAAGTTTATTCCTATTGTTATGCTCACTTCATCGCGCGAAGAACCTGATTTAAAAAAGTGTTATGAACTTGGCGTAAATGCGTATGTTGTGAAACCGGTAAACTTTAAAGATTTCTTTGATGCGGTTAAAAATCTGGGTGTATTCTGGGCTGTTTTGAACGAACGACCCAGCTTGTAAAGGTTAAACTGCTGAAACGAAACCAATCCTGATTTTACAAAAATACAAGTTTGCTGTTTTCAATATGTTATACATTAGATTATGGCAGTATAAGTTTATTTATTAGTTTCTGAGTCACATTGTGTGCATTCATGCATTTGAACCAAGATTTATTTATAAGCCTGCGGTTTCGGTACGAAATAATTTTCAGCAGTCTGTTGACATAAATTGTACTTTTGCCGCAATTATTTTTGATATGACCTTACCAAACGATCAACAGCGTTTGTACAAAACAGGACTGGTATATGCACTGTTCAGTTATGGTGCCTGGGGTGTTTTCCCTTTGTACTGGAAAATGCTTTTATCGGTGCCCCCACAGCAGATACTGGCTCATCGTATCATCTGGTCGATGATTTTCCTGCTGCTGATACTGGCCTGGCGGCGCGAGAAACTTTTCCTTCAATACCTAACATCGCCTGGCACCCTGGGCATTTTGGTGCTCACGGCAGCGCTGATTGGAATTAACTGGTTCACCTACATCTGGGCTGTCAACAATAATCATATCGTCGATTCAAGCCTCGGGTATTATATCAATCCGATTGTAAATATTTTGCTAGGTGTAATATTCCTGAAAGAGCGATTGTCGCGCATACAGATAATTGCAGTTACATTCGCTTTTGCTGGTGTAGCATTCCTGAGCTGGCATTACGGCAGACTTCCGGTAATATCGCTGGTACTGGCTGTTTCGTTCGGATTATATGGGTTGCTGCGTAAAAAAGCCAACCTGCAATCAATGCCGGGGCTAATGGTCGAAACTTTACTTCTGGCGCCGGTAGCCCTTTGGTACCTGTGGCATATGAATACACTGGGAAGCGGCTCCTTCGGGCACGTTTCGCGGGTTACAGATTTTTTACTCATCCTTGGCGGACCCATTACTGCCTTGCCGCTGTTCTGGTTTGGTATTGCTGCCACGCGTGTACCATTATCAACCCTTGGTTTCATTCAGTATTTCGCGCCTACCATCCAGTTGCTGATCGGTATATTTATTTTTGGCGAAGCATTTCATGCCGCCTATATGATCAGCTTTGGTCTCGTGTGGATTGGTTTGGGGATTTATACGTATAGTTTACTTTTAGGACTGAAGCAGAGGAAGGTGTAAGGGATAAGTGAAAAGCTAAAAGCAAAAAGTGAAAAGTGATGAGTGAAAAGGTTTTAGCCATAATCCCGATACAAGGTTCCGATGTCCCTGGTTCTAACATTTGACATCAGACATTCGTCTTCAGACATTCGCCATCTAACATCTACTATCCGCCATCAAACATCCGCCATCCCACATCTAACATACTTGCCAGCGAGCGCAGTCAGGCAAGTGCAATCCGCAATCTGAAATCCACATTCCGCAATTCAACAAACATCCCACATTCTTCTCTATTTCCTCCTCAGATTGATGTAATAATAAGGAAGTTCTTCCTCCGGGTGATCTTCGCGTTCAATCACTTCCCAACCCGAAAGGTCTATTTCAAGAAATGTATCAGCTTCAAAATCTTTCTCTACAATGGTGAGGTAAAGTTGCTGTGCATACGGAAGAAACTGACGGTAAACCGAACCACCGCCGATTATAAAATTTTCCTTGTCGTTATTCATTTTCTCGATGGCTTCGTCAATGGAGTAAGCCATAGTGCAGCCTTCGATCTGCTCGCCATCAATATCGGTTATAACAATGCTGTGCCGGTTTGGCAAAGGTTTCACAGGAAGCGAATAATAAGTTCGTTTTCCCATTACAATGGTATGACCGGTAGTGAGTTTTTTGAACCTTTTTAAATCGGCCGGGATATGCCACAACAACTGGTTGTCTTTTCCTATGGCGTGGTTCTGAGCAATGGCAACTATGATGGAGATTGGTTTCATTTTTTTTGTGCTTAGTGCTTAGTGCTTAGTGCTTGGTGCTGAGTGTTTAGTGAAAGTAATTTGTAAATTCCTGCCTGAATGCTTCAGCTGGCAGGGTAAATTGTAAATCCTATTCACTATTCACTTAGTAATGGGTTATATTCTCCCTGGCTAAACCGCTACAGGAGCCTTGATTCCCGGATGCGGATTGTAACCAGTAAGTTCAAAATCTTCGTATGTGAAACCAAATATGTCTTTCACATCAGGATTCATTTTCATCACCGGAAGTGGCCTGAAATCACGCGAAAGCTGCAGGTGTACCTGGTCCATATGGTTCAGGTAAATATGTGCATCGCCAAAAGTGTGTACAAAGTCGCCTGGATCAAGGCCGGTTACCTGTGCTGCCATCATGGTAAGCAAGGCATACGAAGCAATGTTAAATGGCACGCCCAGGAAAATATCGGCACTGCGCTGGTAAAGCTGGCACGAGAGTTTTCCGTTGGCTACATAAAACTGGAAAAGCAGGTGGCAGGGGGGGAGCGCCATATCATTTATCATGCCCACATTCCATGCGCTGATTATGATTCGCCTCGAATCAGGATTTTTTTTGATGGTTTCAATTACCTGGCTCACCTGGTCGATAAAAGTACCGTCGGCAGCCGGCCACGACCGCCACTGGTATCCGTACACGGGCCCCAGGTTGCCATCAGCATCTGCCCATTCGTCCCAGATTGAAACCTTGTTATCGTGCAGGTACTTTATATTGGTTTCGCCTTTCAGAAACCAGAGCAGCTCGTGGATAATAGACCTCAGGTGCAGCTTTTTGGTAGTAAGCGCAGGGAATCCTTCGGCCAGGTTAAAACGCATCTGGTATCCAAACACGCTTATGGTGCCTGTACCTGTGCGATCTTCCTTTTTTACGCCGTTTTCAAGAACATGCCTTAACAGATCATGGTATTGTTTCATGGATGGGATAAAAGATATAATGGTTTTTACTACTTATTTGCGCTGTACGCGGACCTTCCTGCCACGATTCAATCGTCAGCCTTTTTTAGTGCACAAATTTTTCCATTGCCTTCGGATCATGTTTGTGTTTGAATATCAATGCAAATGCAATTGTAACAACCAAAGCATATAACGCGAAAGATGTCCAGATGCCCGGCCAGTTTTTTACATGAGTTATCGGGTCTTCGAACCATTTGGCTATTGCTAATCCTGCTATCAAATTTCCAAGTACAGCACCTACTCCGTTAGTCATAAGCATAAAAACTCCCTGTGCCGAAGATTGTATTTTCGAATCGGTGTTTTGCTCAACAAACAAAGCTCCTGAAATATTGAAAAAGTCAAAAGCCATACCGTAAATGATGCATGAAGTTATTATGAGTATAAAGCCGAAAGTTGAATTTTCGGCTATTCCGAATAACCCAAAACGTAGCACCCAGGCTATCATACTGAATAGCATAACTTTTTTAATACCAAACCTTTTCATAAAGAACGGAATTGCCAGGATAAACATGGTTTCCGAAATCTGTGAAATTGAAAGAATTATAGTAGAGAAATTGTTAATGAGCTCACCTTTGGGAAATACAGTTGCATCTTGCAGAAAACTATCGCCGTAAGCATTGGTTAATTGCAAGGCTCCTCCAAGTAATAAACTGAAAGCAAAAAATAAAGCCATTTTCTTTTGCTTGAACAATATAAAAGCTTCCAAACCAAGCTTTTGAACTAAGGTCTTTTTTGCAGTTGAACTATCTTCCCGTTTTTTTATGACAGGTAAAAAGAAGAACGAAAACAATGATAATATAAAAGCAAAAATGGCTGAAATAATAAATGAAATCTTAATACTCTGACCGAAGCCCCATTCTTTTGTAAAAACGTTAGTTACCCACATTGCAACAATAAAGCCAACGGTTCCCCAAACGCGTATTGGCGGGAAATAGGTAATCGGATCTTTGCCATCATCTTTTAGTACGCTGAAACCAATAGAATTATTCAGGCCAATGGTTGGCATATAAAAACTCATCGCAATTAAGAGTAACCAGAAAAAAGGAATCGGTGCATTGATTAAAGGCAGAAAACACATGGTTACGCCAAAAAGCAGGTGTAGTATGGCATATACATAATTTGCCTTCCATTTATCAGCAATAATTCCGAATAAAGTGGGCATAATAAGAGATGCAAAGCCCATGGTAGAAAAAACCAATCCGAATTCAGCGCCATTCCATTGTTTTTCTACAAATCCGTAATGGCCAAGTGTCATCATCCATGCTCCCCAAACAAAAAATTGCAGGAAACTCATTACAGTTAAGCGTAGCTTGATATTCATAATGTTGGGTTTGAGATTTATTTAGTGATAAGGATTACCGGCCAGGATCGGGGTTTGAATGGATAGGTTGCTATATGCCTTCCTTCCTGGTCTTATCCCTTCTGATTACAAGTTAAACACAAATGTTTGCTATTTTCTTTTTTTGATTTCGTCGCGGATCAGCGAAGCCCTTTCGTAGTCTTCATCATCCACTGCCTGCTGTAGTTCTGCTTCCAGTTCGGCAAGGCTGAGGCTCCTGAGCGTGGAGGTTGGTTCGTCAGCAGCACTTTCGTCGGCAGTATCAATGGCAGGTTCTTCATCTTCGAAAACTATGCCTGCAGCCGACATGATTTCTTCGGTGGTAAAAATCGGGCAACCAAACCTAATGGATAACGCAACCGCATCGGATGTACGCGAATCAATTTCATGAATAATAACCCCGTTATCGCACAACAGGGTAGCGTAAAAAATACCTTCCAGAAATTTGGTGATCATTACCTCCACAATATTGATACCGAATGTTTTGGCAAAATTGTGAAACAAATCGTGGGTAAGCGGGCGCGAAGGTTTCATTTTCTCCAGTTCAAGCGCAATGGCTTGTGCCTCGTAATGCCCGATAACTATGGGTAAACGCCGTTTGCCATACACTTCGCCTAAAACCAGGGCATATGAATTGGATTGGGCCTGGCTATAACTCAGGCCTACAATATTAAGTTCAATTTTTTTCAAAGCAGGGTTGTAGATAATTGCAAATCAATAATTTCAGTAGCCGGTAAAAACCAGTAAAACTGTTTTGTTATGATAGGTAAAAATATAAATAAATATTGAAAGTGAACCCGTGACCCGTATAAATTTATTCTTACAACCGTACTATGCTGAAATTACTGACTTTGCGCAATGCGCTATGTTTATATGATGCATAAAGGCAACTTCCCGTTTATGGGATTTTGGAACACTGATTATGATTTTATTTTATCTTTGAAAAATATACGGGTCATGCATTTTTAGCCCCTGGTTCTATGGTTAATTTGCTTCTGCTTTGTTTTGCAGGCTTAAATGCTTGCCTTAATTTGAGAATGCAGGGGAGTCATGTATGTAAACATTTTGCCATTTGCACAGTTAAAATAAATTATCCCGGACCAAACTTTACTTTATGATTTTAACCGGTAACTCTCGCAAGGATGCAGCCATCCAGTTTCTTGAACTTACAGCCAAAGGATTGGTTGATGAAGCATTCGAATTACATGTTGCGCCCGGGTTCAGGCACCATAACATGTTCTTTAAAGGTGATGCCGATTCGCTGAAAGCAGCCATGGACGAAAGTGCGGTAAATTTACCTGCCAAGGAATTGGAAATTCAATTTGCCATAGCCGAAGAAAACCAGGTGGCTGTTTACTCAAAAGTAACGGTATATCCTGGCGAACCCGGCATTGCCCTGGTTCATTTTTTCAGGTTCGAGGAAAATAAAATTGTTGAACTCTGGGACCTGGCTCAAGCACCACCCGACGAAATTATTAATGAAAACGGTTTGTTCTGAGTGGCAGCATGAAAACCCCTTCGTAAAAAGATCCGCTTTATGAACAATTACAAAAATATTGACGAGTATATTTCTCTGTTTCCGGCTGTTGTTCAGCAAATACTTCAGGAACTCAGGCAAGCCATCCGCGATTTGGTACCTGAAGCTGAAGAAACCATTAATTATGGCATCCCTACCTTTAGATTACAAGGCAACCTGGTTCATTTTGCCGCCTATAAAAATCATATTGGTTTTTACCCGGGTGCCGCCGGTATCGAAAGTTTTAAAGACAAGCTCTCAGCTTATAAACTGTCAAAAGGAACTGTTCAGTTTCCTATTGGTGAACCCATTCCATATGATCTTATTCGTGAAATCGTGCTGTACAGGGTCAATCAAAACCTGTTGAAAGCCCAGGCAAAGAAAAAAGCAGGAAGACAATTGTAGGCTTATATATACCTGATTTTTACTTCTTTCAGAAATTTTTCTTCCAGCGTACGCTTGATGCGTTTCACCACGGTACGCCTGATTTCGAGGTCGACAGGCAGGTTTGGGTCCTGGTGGGCAATATTGATTCGCGTGCCTATGATAAAATGAATTTCATCGCTGTCGAGCAGCAGCCTCACAATCTGGTCGGCAGGTCCTTTGCCGATTTTAAGCCTGGGTGAATATTTTTTTAACAAATCCGACACTTTTCCAAGGGTCAGAATCCCTTCAGTAACCAGGTCGATGCCTTCCATAAACGAAAGCGGCGGCAGGTCGGGATCATCAAATTCAAAGCTGTCGACAATAGGCAGGCCAAGTTGCCGCGAAACAATATCGCCTGTAGTTGCACCGCAGATTATTTTTTTACCTTCGAACTTTTTCACTGCTTCTCCCAATTCGGCATCATTCACTTCCTCGTAGGGAGGGCCTGTGCAAAGTAAAAGTTTACGGGGCTCACGGAAGTATATTACAGCACAGGAGGTATCGTCCTTAGGCTTATAAACATCATTCAGGTTGGCCATATTAACAACTTTTCCTGCCAGTTGCGTAGCCGAAATAGTGAGATCCGAACTTACAAGCTGGGTAACATACTGCTCAAGGTTCTCAATTCCCCACCCGAATGGGTATTTCGGGCTTCCCATTCCCGATTGTGGCACCCCATCGGAACAGATAATAATGCGATCCTCCTTCTGATGCCTGAATGAGCAGGTTCTCAGTTCTTTGCCTGCATTTCTTTCCGAATCCATGGTAATATACTGCCAGCCCGGGTTTATCTGCGTATTCCCGCGAAGTACAATGGTTTGCGGGTTATCATATTCAAGAATGCGGGTTTCACCATCTATATCAATGTCAACAATAGTAAAGGTAGAGTAGCTCATTTGGCGTTCGCTGCATACTGGCAGGGTGTTCATGATGATTTCTGCAATTTTGCGCACATCTTTATGCTCTTCGGCGAATTTTAATGCCATCGTTGCCGTGAGCGTCGAAAGCATACTTGCCTTAACGCCATGCCCCATTCCATCTGAAAGAACTGCAATAATCCTGTTTTCTTCGTATATGCGTTGCGAAAGAAACTTATCGCCACAAATGCGTTCCTGGTCGTGGTTTTTCTGCACAACGTTGACTTCAACATAAAACTGCCCTTCACTCATCGATTAGTAATGCTTTATTCTGGTAAAATTTATTTTTATGCCCAATTTGATGAAATACTCAACCTTTTAACTTTAATTTCTGAACTAAAAAGGATTGTAAGTATCGAATTCCCGGTCTTTTATGACTTCTACTCGCAGTCTTTTATTCTTTACTTTTATGTGATTCGATAATGGAATTGAGCATTTTTTCCGTTTTGGCGGCCCCTTCACCCAACAGGAAAGCTATCTGCTGTACCAGGTCGAGGTTTTGTTCAATCACCTCTGTTACGCGGTTTATTACTTCTTCTTTCCGCACTTCCGGGTTTTGCATATCCCTGATGACTGCACCAACAATTTTGTTCTTTTTGATCGAAAAAATGGTAACATTAAGCAGGTTATCGTTCAGTCTTACATCACGACCAACCACATCATCGTTACTGGTTACCACGTAGGCGAACAATTTATAAAACTGTACCGGCAACAGGGTTTTCAGGTCGGCGCCAATGAGGCCCGGGATAATTTCGTTAATTTCGGAAGCTTCTTCGCCAAGTATGGTTACAAAACTTTCGTTCGAGCCAATAATCTTCATGTTTTCGTCCACTATTACTACAGCAGTGGGCAGTTTATGAAGCATGGTCTGGGTGGTTTCGAGTGCTTCCTGGGCAACCTGTTTTTCAGCCAGCGCTCTTTTTTCGGAATTTTGTAAGGCTTGCTGTGTTTTTGCCAGTTTATCGTTGGTTTGTTTCAGCGAACGAATGTAGTCCTGTTTGCTCTTGATGGAGTGCATAATGCACATATCGGGGCGCGTAATTCCGTTAGCCACATCAATGGCAAAATCCTGGCAGCTTTCGTATCCGCAGGCTTTGCAGCCCAGGTTGTCGGCGTTTCCGTTTTTGTCAATAATCTTGAGTACTTCTTCTACTTTTTCTTCGGGAGGCGCAGGCAGACGTTGATCATTGGCTGTAAAATCGCGTTTAAAGTCCAGGTGATGAAATTGCTTCAGGTCGTTGTTCCAGCGCGCCATGTTGAAATTTTTCAATCGCTTCGAAGCATAATCCCGCGTAAGGGTTTGCCGGTTGTACTTTTTACCGCCGGGCTTCATACCGGGGCCCATCATACATCCTTCGCAATAAAACATATTGAAATGTTTCTGTATGTAATCAATGCCTTGCTCAAACTGGCTGATGGCTGCAAGTATACGGTCTTTCCCATCGGCGGTAACCACGGTTCCTGATAACAGGTCGTGGGTGAGTCCTGACGCCTGAATAATTCCGGTACTTATAGGGTACAGGTATCCTTTATAGCCCCGGGGTTCGTCGAATTCCGAAAATTCAATGGTACTTTCCTTGATGCCATGCTGATCGAACATTTGGCGAAGCTCGGTAAAAGTAAGTACTTCGTCAACATGTGCATCGCCCATAAACCGGTCTGCTTCTTCTTTTGCTCCAATACACGGGCCTATAAATACCACCTTGATATCCGGTCCGTATAACTCCTTCAATACCTTGGTATTTGCGATCATCGGGTTAACTATAGGCGCAATATTGTCGATCAGCTGCGGAAAATATTTCTCAATCAACGAAACGATAGGCGGACAATTGGCCAGGATATAGTATTTGCCTAAAAAGTTAGATACCAGTTCATTGTATTCCTGTGCAACCAGGTCAACTCCGAAAGCAATATCATGAACATAATCGAAACCCATTTCGTGAAGCATCCGCACAAATTTCCGGTAGTCAGTTATATCATCAAATTCGGCAGATATGCTTGGATCGACCAGTGCGGCAACTTTAAATTCCGATTTTATTAAACTGTCAACAGCCGGTTTCGAATCATAATAGCTGATGGCGCCGGGATTACACACCTCCAAGCAACTTCCGCAACCAATACATCTCTCCGGCTCTATGTAAGGAATGTCGCTTGATGGACGGAGCACAACGGCTTTAACCGGGCAAACCCTCACACAGGCGTAACATATTTTACATTTATCTTCTTCTATAAACACAAGTGGTGCCTGCATCTTTTTTCTGCTTAATGGTAATTGATAGTGATGCGAAAATGAACCTTTTTTAGGTTTATTCTGCTGAAATTCCTTTATTCAAAATCTGTATTATTTCAACCGTTCAAGCCTGGAAGTAAAATTATAAAATCACAAAATTTTACTTTTCAACCGACTCAAAAAACTTATCGAGCAGGGCGACTACGCTTTCTTCGTCGAGCCGTTCTTTTATGATCCCGTCCAACTTCAGCGAAGGCCCTATTGCGCATTGTCCAAAGCATCTTTCTCCGTGAAAGTGCACTTCATTCAGCAGGTTCCTGTCGCGCAGGTAATCGTTCACAATTTTTACCAATTGCTTGTTTCCCCTTGCAAAACATGAACTGCCCAAACAAATTACTACCTCTTTTTTCCTGTTAGTTTCCATGTGATTAAAAAGCCTGTAATTCCCTGTTTTATGGCTGTTAAAATAATTCAGAAAACAAATATAGAATTATTTCGATATCAAAATCAACTGTTAACCGAATAACATTGTTATTTTTTTAACAATAATACAGTTTTTTAATATGCAAAACATTATTTTTGTAGTCAGCTATCTATTAAAACTACATTTAATACAATGCAGGCCACCCTCGACGAAATCATCAGCAGGTACAAAGCCGGATCGCGCGAAGCCCTTTTACCACTGCTGCAGGACATACAGATTGAATATGGATATCTGAATGAAGAAGCCATACTAAAGGTCGGGCAACATATCAAACTTCCATCCAGCAAAGTGTATGGCATAGCCACTTTTTACGATCAGTTCCGGTTTGTGCAGAAAGGAAGGTTCCATATTAAAGTATGCCGCGGTACTTCCTGCCACATGCATGGTTCATCCGGAATATTACGTGAAGTTGAAAGGGTGCTGAATATTAAGGAAGGCAATACTACGCGTGATGGTCGTTTTAGCCTCGAAGCAGTGAGTTGTATGGGCGCCTGTGGGTCGGCACCGGTGATGAATGTAAACGGTGAGTTTAAAACAGCTATAAGCATCCCCGACATCGCCCTGATAATTGATCACTATAAAAACACTATTTAAACCAGGTTCCGCTCCATGGACGAGAAACAATTTTTAACTGAAAAAGTGCTTGCCGCAAAAGCAGACCTCAGCCAAAAGGAGATCGTTGATTACCTGGCTCTTCTCAGGCACGAAACAATTACCCGGCCTGTTGTTTATATTGGCTCGGGCACCTGCGGGAAAGTTGCCGGTGCTGATGATACGCTGGCAGCGGTTAACCGTTATCTGTACGAAAAAAATATTCAGGCCGAAATAGTTCAGGTGGGTTGCATCGGGCTTTGCACTTACGAACCTATTGTGGATATCCAACTACCCGGCAAAGCCCGTATTTCATTTCGTAATATTACCCACGAACTTGTTGAGCCGCTTTTTGACGATATTTTTAACAGCGAGGTGCCGTATGACCATGTACTTGGGCAATTCAATAATTCGAGGCACAATCGCTGGGAAAATGTGCCGAATATCAGTGAGCTGCCTTTTTTTAAATATCAGCACCGCATAGTGCTGGCCAACTGCGGCATCAGCAACCCTGATTCAATAACGGATTATATTGCCCGGGGCGGTTACCAAACTTACCTGAAATGCATTCGTAATTACACGGGCGAAAAAATATGCAGCATTGTTACCCAAAGCGGACTTCGTGGCAGGGGAGGTGGTGGCTATCATACCGGCGAAAAATGGGAGATGGCTCATAACGCTGTCAGCGATCAGAAATACCTCATTTGCAACGCGGCCGAAAGTGACCCTGGTGCCTTTATGGACCGGGCTGTTATTGAAGGTGATCCGCACCTGTTGCTTGAGGGTATTGCAATTGCCGCATACGCCATTGGTGCAACCAGGGCTTACATTTATGTAATGGATGAGTATAGCCAGGCGTATTTTATGCTCAACCAGGCCATTAACCAATTAAAAGAATATGGGTTCCTGGGGTATAATATTTTTGACAGCGGTGTCGACCTGAAAATATCGCTTGTCCGAGGCCCCGGTGCTTTTGTTTGTGGTGAAGAAACTGCATTAATAAACAGTATTGAAGGGAAACGTGGCATGCCACGCCCTAAGCCTCCATACCCCGCCATCGAAGGCCTTTTTGGAAAACCCACAGTAATCAACAATGTTGAAACCCTGGCTAATATCCCGTTTATACTTCGTCACGGACCCCTTCATTTTAACGAAATTGGTGTAGCCGAAGCCCGCGGGACAAAAGTTTTTGCTATCTCGGGAAAAGCCGTTATTACGGGGCTGGTCGAAGTTCCGATGGGAACAAAAATAGGTGATATTATCTATAAAATTGCCGGTGGAATTAAGGATGGAAAGGAGTTTAAAGCAGTGCAGATCGGCGGGCCATCAGGTAGTTGTCTCCCGGCCAGTCAGCTCGACCTTCCGGTTGGTTATGAGTCCTTATGGGACAAAGACGCCATTATTGGCTCGGGAGGAATGATTGTGATGGATGAAGATACCTGTATGGTAGATATTGCCAAATTCTTTATGAATTTCCTTCAAAAAGAAAGTTGTGGCAAATGTATACCATGCCGTGAAGGCACGAGGCGTATACACGAAATCCTTGAAAATACTACCCGCAGGCCTACAGGCGAATCGGGGTACGAGGTACTCGAGCGTTTTAAAGGAATAATGCAGCTTGCCGATTTATCGGAAGTAATCAGGGATACATCGCTATGCGGGCTGGGGCAAACGGCACCCAATCCTTTGCTGAGTGCCATGAAATGGTTCAGGGAAGAATTTGAAGAACATGTTTTCGACCGCAAATGCCGGGCAGGCGTTTGTAAGGAACTCAGGCTGTTCTACATCGATGTTGATCATTGTATTGGTTGTGTGGCCTGTTTACGCAAATGCCCTTCCAATGCTATTGTCGGCCAGCCCAGGCTGCCTCATTTTATCATTGAAGAAAAATGCATTGGTTGTGGGATATGTTTTGATGTGTGCAAATTTGTTGCGGTGAAGTTAAAATAGAAATTGTCTTTATCCTGCAACGGGATTTAACGCTTTGAGCTTACATTTTTACCAGGTGTAATGCTGTTCAGAAAAAGAAAAAATTATGCTGTTCGATATTGAAGTCAACGGGAAAACAATAAAAGCCAGGCGCGGCGATACCTTGCTGATGGCATTGGAGCGGAACGGGATTAAAGTTCCGACGCTTTGCCATATTAAGGATTTACTGCCTTCGGGAGCCTGTCGTATGTGCGTGGTCGAAGTGGAGGGACGCCAGGGTTTAATCCCGGCCTGCTCGCACCCGGTAGAGGAATGGATGCGGGTGCGCACGCATTCGCCCCGCGTGGTGAAAGCCCGGAAAACCAACACCGAGTTATTGCTCAGCAATCACCCCGACGATTGCCTTTATTGCGAGCGTAACGGGAATTGCGAGTTGCAAAAGTTTGCTGAAGATTTGAATGTGCGCGAACGCCGTTTTTATGGGAAGAAAAACAAGTATAAAACAGATCCTTCAAGCGCCAGTTTGTTGCGCGACCCGGCAAAGTGTATTTTATGCGGTCGCTGTATCAGGGTATGCGAGGAAATTCAAAAAATAACCGCACTCGATTTTATCGGAAGAGGTAATAAAGTGCAGGTTGGCCCGGCATTTAATAAAGGTATGAACCTTTCGAGTTGCATCAATTGCGGTCAATGTGTAATGGTTTGCCCAACGGGTGCTTTAGCGGAAAAGCAATACCCGGCAAAACTTCAGGATGCATTGCATAATCCAGCCATAAAAACGGTGATTCAATGTTCACCAACGCTTTCGGTAACCCTGGCCGAAGAATTTGGACTCAGGCCCGGCAAAGATTTAGAAGGGGTGATGTATGCTGCTTTACGAAAACTGGGTTTCGATTTCGTATTTGATACATCTTTTGGTGCCGACCTGCTGATTACTGAGCAGGCTACTGAGTTTTACAACCGTCTGAAATCGGGAACTGCCTTACCAATGTTTTCGAGCTGTTGCCCGGCATGGATAAAGTATGCCGAACAAACGCATCCCCACCTGCTTGCAAATATTTCAGCCTGTAAATCGCCTCAGCAAATGCTTGGTGCGCTCATTTCGAATCATTTGGCGCCAGGATCAGGGATTAAGGCCGACGAGATATACTCGGTTTCGGCAATGCCATGTATTGCCAAGAAATTTGAATCGCAACGCGAAGAAATGACCCATAAAGGTATAACCGATGTCGACCTGGTGCTGACAACCCGTGAACTTGCCCGTTTGATCAGGTTAAACGGCATTGATATTCAGCAGGTTGAACCTGAGTTATCAGATCAGCCATACCAGTCGAGGAGTTCGGCGGGTAAAATGCTGGCCGTGAGCGGCGGCCTTACCGAAGCATTTATCCGTACCCTGCATTTTGTAATTACCGGAAAGGAAACCAGCCATCTGAAAGTCCAGGAACTTAGGTCAACAAAAGGACGAAAAGAATATTTTGTTAAAATCGGGGAATATAAGTTAGGATTTGCTGTTGTAAACGGCATTGGAAATATTGAGCCCCTGGTTGCTGAAATTAAAAAAGGCCGAACGGATATTCATTATATTGAGGTAATGGCATGCGAAGGAGGCTGTGTTGGTGGCGGTGGTCAACCCATTCACCCTGAAAATGATCATGTAAAAGCCAGGGCAAAATCGATTTACGAACTGGATGAAAAGGAATCGAACCGTTTTGCCCATCAAAATGCATCGCTGCAGGATATATACCGATCGTTCCTGAAACAACCCGGCAGCGATATAAGCCTGATGCACTTATTTACTACTTTCGAAGAAAGAGAAGTGATGCAGTAGGTTCTCCTGAAGATTGATAGTAGTTGCTTCGTTCCACTCGCAATGACAGTGAAAAGATAATAGAGAATAGTTAATCTTCAGAAAATCATTTTAAAAGAAGAACTCAAAACCACTGAAACATTGAAACATTGAAACATTGTAACCTTGAAATCCTTAAAAGATGACCCCTGGCACAACAAGCAAAATTAACCCGGAAGGTGACAAAAAGCTGGTATTTACCGTAAAGGAAAGATGCCGTGTTTGTTACACCTGTGTGCGCGAATGTCCTGCCAAGGCAATTCGTATTGCGGGCGGTCAGGCCGAAGTTATTGCATCGCGTTGTATAGCCTGCGGTAATTGTATTAAGGTCTGCAGCCAGGATGCTAAGATTTTTCTCAAGGAAATTGACCAGGTTTCGAGGCTTATTGCCACCTATCCCAAAGTAATTGCCATGGTTGCACCTAGTTTCCCGGCCGAATTTGGTGATTACAGTGATTACAGGGTGCTGGTAGGACTGATCAAATCGTTTGGATTCAGTCATGTTACGGAAGTTTCGTTTGGCGCCGACCTGGTAGCCCGGTATTATAAGGAACAACTCAACCTCGATTTACCTGCTATTTCATCCGACTGCCCGGCTATTGTTTCGTACATCGAAAGATATTCTCCCGACCTTACAAGTAAGCTGGCACCGGTAGTTTCGCCCATGGTGGCCATGGCACGCGTACTTCGCAAACATTACGGTGATGACGCTAAACTGGTTTTTATAGGCCCATGCCTGGCTAAAAAAGCTGAATCGGATGAAATAGATGCAGCGCTCACTTTTCGCGAATTGCGCGAAATGATTGAAAACAAGAGAATTAATCCTTCTAAAATTGTACCTGCTGATTTCGATCCTCCGGTAGGTGGACGAGGAGCAATTTTTCCGTTGAGCCATGGACTCCTGCAAACCATGGAGGTAAATGAAGATGTATTGAGTGAGAAAATACTTGTAGCTGGAGGAAGGGCCAATTTTCAGGATGCCTTGCGCGAATTCGAACAAGGTCACCTGGAGGGGCATCACCTGCATTTGCTGTGTTGCGAAGGTTGCATTCTTGGGCCCGGCATGTCGCCTTATCCCAATACTTCGCCAACGGCGCAGCGGTTCACCAAAAAAGCAAAAATTATAAGCTATGCCAACCGCAAAATGTCGGACCTCGATCGGGAACAATGGCAGGCTTACCTCGATGAGTATTCGAAACTCGACTTTTCGCGTACATTTTCGCCACGCGATATGCGATCGGTACTGCCTCCCACCGAACAAATAAAAGAAGTACTTTATAAAATGGGCAAGTATGGCCAGCAGGATCATCTGAATTGCGGTGCGTGTGGATACGAATCCTGCGAAGAGCATGCCATTGCCATCATCAACGGTTTGGCCGAAACCGAAATGTGCCTGCCATATTCCATTGAAAAGTTGCATAAGTATATTCGCGAACTGAATATCTCGAAAGAGAAACTTGCCCATGTTCAGGAGGCGCTGCGGCATTCGGAAAAACTGGCCGGCATGGGGCAGCTCTCAGCCGGTATTGCCCACGAACTGAATAACCCGCTGGGTGTAATTACCATGTACAGCAATATTATCAGGGAAGAATTGCCTCCCGACAGCCCGGTGGTACAGGATATTAACCTGATTGTTGAACAGGCCGACCGCTGCCGGAAAATAGTAGGCGGACTTTTGAATTTTGCACGTAAAAACCAGGTTAATCTCACCGAATCGGATGTAGTGAAACTGGCCAGGCACAGCATCGATTCAGTAATAATTCCCGATAACATCAGGCTCAGGCTCAATAATAAAGTAAGTGATCCGCTGGTGAACCTCGATTACGACCAGATGACCCAGGTTTTTGCCAACCTGCTTAAAAATGCGGTTGATGCTATGCCCGGGCAAGGCGAAATTGACTTTGACCTGCTTGATACCCACGACCAGCTGATTGTTAGTATCACGGATAATGGTACAGGAATCCCACCCGAAAATATGGACAAACTTTTTACTCCATTCTTTACCACCAAAGGACCTGGAAAAGGAACAGGCCTTGGATTGCCGATCATATATGGAATTGTGAAAATGCACAAGGGCGACATTAGTGTTAAATCAAATGTCGATCCGGCAAAAGGGCCCACCGGAACCACATTTACAATCACTATCCCTCGAAACAGGCTGATGTAAATGACAGAAAAATAACAAGTGTTACTTTGCCTGCCCGTTTTCGGTGAATCGTAATAACAGTGTATAATGTAAGGGTAAAAATTAAAGTTATCCAATACGTAAAAGGGAAAGTTGCCCGCCTCCTGAATGAACTGATTTTTAAATGAGTAAACATAAAAAGGATTGAATTTTTTAATGCCGATAAAAGCCATACACCCATGAAGAAGAAAATACTTATTGTTGATGATGATATGGATTACCTGTTCCAGATGCGGATGAAGGTGGAGCAAATGGGCTTTGAAACCATTACGGCCGAAAGCCAGGCCGAAACCGAAAAAATTATCATGGAAATAAAACCCGATCTTTGTATCCTCGACCTGATGATGGAGAGCGACGACAGCGGGTTTATACTCAGCTATAAGATTAAGCGTAAATATCCTGATGTACCTGTTATTATTGCTACCGGTGTTACAGCCGAAACCGGAATGACTTTCGATGTTCATGCCGAGGAAAATGCCCGGTGGATTAATGCTGACCTGTTTCTCGATAAAGGTATTCGTGCGGATCAGCTGCATCGCGAAATCAAAAAACTACTGAAACTTTAACACATGGCGACCTATAAAATACTTATCATCGACGACGAACCGGGTATTCGGGAAGGCACCAAACGTATACTTCAGAATTTCAAGGTTGATTATCCGTTTATGGATGAGCAGATTGATTTCCAGGTGCTTGAGGCCGGAACCGGCAAATCGGGCATCGAAATAATTGACAGCGAGCTCCCCGAAATCCTTTTACTCGACAACAAGTTGCCTGATATACAAGGAGTGGAAGTGCTCGAGTATGTTAAAAACAAGCATTACGATATTGTGGTAGTAATGATCACTTCGTATGCTTCGCTCGAACTTGCGGTGAAGGCTACCCGCGACGGTGCATTCGATTTTATTCCCAAGCCTTTTACACCTCAGGAAATCAGGGCTTCGGTTGAAAATATCACCAAACAGATTTTCCTGAAAAGGATGACCCAGAGTTTAAATAATACTGGCAAACAGATCAGGTTCCAGTTTTTATCCGTATTATCGCACGAATTAAAGGCGCCTCTCAATGCTATCGATGGGTACCTGAAGATGATCAAAGAAAGACAGTTCGGTAATAATATTGATGCCTATGACGAAATGCTTGATCGCTCCATGGAACGTATCAAAGGCATGCGGCAACTGATTCTCGACCTGCTTGACCTGACCAAAATTGAAACCGGGAAACCTACTCAGAAGCTCGAAAAGGTAAACATCCGGAAAATAGTGCAGATGTCGGTGGATACAATCCGCCCGTATGCCATCCAGAAGGATGTTGATATTTATGTGAATTCACGCGAAGCCTGCGAAATGAAAGCCGATCCGGGTGAGATTGAGATTATTATGAATAACCTGATCTCGAATGCGGTAAAGTACAATAAAGTGGGCGGACGTGTTGACATCTTTATCGAGAAAAAAGAAAGTTTGCTCAGGCTTACCGTTTCGGATACAGGTATTGGTTTGAACAAGGAAGATAAAGAGAAAATTTTTGAAGATTTTGTGCGGATTAAAAGTTTCCAGACCCGCGAAGTGACAGGCAGCGGACTGGGCCTTTCCATTGTAAAGAAAATAGTTGATATGTACCAGGGTTCCATTGATGTGCAGAGTGAACCAGGCAATGGCACATCATTTATCATAACCCTGCTCGAACCCGAAGCATAAACCTGCAAATAAAAAAACAAATATATTTAACCTAACCCACTTACATGGCAGCAAAAAAACTACCAGACAAAACCGTTGAACGTCTCAGTCAATACCGCAGAACCTTATTAATTGCAAATGCTTCGGGCAAGCACCATATTTTTTCGCACGAACTGGCAGCCATGCTGCATATTACTTCGGTGCAGGTGAGGCGCGACATTATGCTAATCGGGTATTCAGGAACCCTCAGGCAAGGATACGATGTAAAGGAACTTATTGATATTATTGGCAAAATAATTGATAGTAAAGAAGGTCAGAAAGTTGCCGTAATCGGAATCGGCAACCTGGGCCGTGCCATCATAGGCTATTTCAGCGGTAAGCGAACCAAACTCACCGTAGTTGCCGGGTTCGATCTGAACCCCGAAAAAGTGGATCGCGTTTATGCCGGTGTATGGTGTTATCATTTCGACAGGCTTACTGAGATTATTAAAAGTGAAAACATCACCATTGCTGTTCTTACGGTTCCGGCATCAGAAGCAGCAGCAGTTGCGGAGCTTCTGGTAATGGCAGGCATAAAGGGTATTCTTAATTTTACCCCAAAACCCATCAATGTCCCCTCAAACGTTTACCTCGAAGAATACGACATCATTACTTCACTTGAGAAACTGGCTTATTTTGTGAAAAAGGTTTAGCCCTGAACGGTTGAGGATTCCTGCCTCAAACTCAACGCGCTTTTTTTGTCAAGTACTTCAAGTGATTTAACGATGCGGATTTTTTATGATTTTGATCAGCTTGTGCCTATTCCTAACCCCGTAATTACAACAGGGAGTTTCGATGGCGTGCATGTAGGTCACAAAGCGATTATAAACCGCATTAATAAGCTGGCGCGCGAGATACAGGGCGAAAGTGTGCTGATCACTTTTCACCCTCATCCGCGAAAAGTGTTGTTTCCCAAAACTGCCGGAAAGGATCTGTTCCTGATCAACTCACAGCGCGAAAAGATAGAACTTTTGCGCAAAGCCGGCCTGCAGAACCTTATCATTGTTTCTTTCACACCCGAGTTTGCCCGAATTTCATCCATCGATTTTATCAGGGATATACTGGTTTCAAAACTGCATGCGCGAAAAATTGTGATTGGCTTTAACCACCAGTTTGGATACAACCGCGAAGGCAATTTCGACTTCCTGAAAGAACTGGGTGATTATTATAATTTTGAGGTTGAAGAAATTCCTGAACAGGATATCCACAACGAGACGGTAAGTTCCACGCTTATCCGTAAATCGCTGCAGGAAGGCCGCATTCAGCGCGCCAATGCTTATCTCGATCACCATTACATGATCATGGGAAAACTGAGGTCAGGAAACGCAGAGTTAACTGAGCGAAACATACAAACGCTGTATATCGAAATTGAGGAAGAATGCAAGCTGGTGCCCCCTGATGGTGTGTATGCGGTGCGTATTGAGGCCGAAGGCGATTCGTTTAAAGCCATTCTTAATATAAAAAACAGCCGTTACGGCGACGACAGGCGGAAAGAAGATATTTGTATCGAAATATTTCCTTTTGCTGCCCTCAAACCACTTGGTGGTAAAGATGCCACCGTTTATTTCGCGAAATATATCCGCGACGAAATTGAGTTTACCGGCACCGATGAACTGAGAAAACAACTGGAAAGAGACAAATCGATGGTGGAAGAACTGATTTATTGATATGCCCGTACACATCAGCCTGGCTTTAATTGCAGCTGGTGTACAAAGTTTTTAGTGTTAAACTACGAATTACTAATATCCTTGCCCTGTGCTAAACGAGGAAAATAAACTAAAAATTACATTCCTGGGAACAGGTACGTCAACCGGAGTGCCGGTAGTGGCCTGTAACTGCGAAGTTTGCACCAGCGAAAATGCACGCGATAAGCGATACCGGACTTCGGTTATGATCAGCAGGGGAGGATCAAACATAATAATCGACTGTGGCCCCGATTTCAGGATTCAAATGCTGAAACATAAAGTTGACGATATCAATGCCGTGCTTTTTACCCACGCTCACCGCGACCATATTGCCGGGCTCGACGATATCAGGGCTTATAACTTTATTCTCCACAAATCCATTGATATATATGGCTCGCAGCCCACACTCGATGCGATAAAAGAGCAGTTTCCCTACATCTTTACACCCGGTCGGTATTTCGGCGCACCGCAGCTTAACCTTCATCCCATCACAAATGATCCTTTCGCAATTGGTGATTTTAATTTCACCCCGGTACAGGTGATGCACCAGGAAATGAAAGTGTTCGGGTACCGTATCGGCGATTTCACCTATATCACGGATGCAAATTATATTTCGCCTTCGGAACTCGAAAAAATCCGTGGTTCGAAGGTGATCGTAATTAATGCACTTCGCCATTCGCGCCATATATCGCATTTCTCATTAAACGAATCGCTCGAAATATTAAATGACCTGAAACCCGATAAGGCCTATCTTACCCATATCAGCCATTTCCTGGGGAAATACGATGTTGTGGAACAGAAACTTCCTGAGGGAGTTCACCTTGCCTACGATGGGCTGCAGATAGAAGTTTGATATTTTGTGGATAGTTAATGATATATACGAGTTGGCAGTAAGCTTAAAAAAAATGACACACAATTATAGAGAGATTAAACAAACATTGAAAAGTAAACCTTCATTGAAATATAGATTTTTTCGCTTGATATTGATTTTAATGGCGTTAATTTCTTTAGTTTCTTGGGCCTTTGTTGATTTTAATCTGGGAAATTTTAAACTAGCTTGGATTTCTGTAATAATTGGATTAATTGTCGCTTGGCTGATAAGTTACTTTATTGATAGATTAATTCCGGAAATAGCCTTACGCGAAAAGTCAATTAAGCCAAATATTGGAGTTTTAATAGGTGCTATTTTTATGAATGTATCGCCTTTGATATTTCAGAATGTTAATAAAAATATCTACAATGGAATAGAAAATTGTAAAAGTTATAAAGTACTCGACAAAAGTAAAAGTACTGGAAGACGACCACATTTTAGTTTTAAGGTTATGTTGGATGATAAAAAGCGTACGATTGATTGTGAAGAAGTTGTTTGGGATAAAATTGAGATAAATAAAAGTGTTGAGATTTGTATTGTAAATGGTGGATTTGGTTTTGATTATATAAAAAATTTAAGTCCTTTAAATGAATAAAAAAAGCCTACTGCCAATAAACGCTATAGCAAATGCGGGTATGCGTGTTTGTTGAAACATTTGAAATCTTTATATACATTTGTGCTGGCAGACAGTTGAGCAACAATCTATTCCCGCACTTGCCATAGCGTCGGGACGTTAGAAACCATAATATGAAAACTTACATTTTGACAGTATTTTTATTTTTAACTTTACTTTCGGCAGGACAGAATAGCAGTACTATGAAGGTTGAACCTCTAAGAATTATAGCGTCGAAAACATTACCGGACACTGAACTTGAATATAACATGAATGGTATTGTTTTGCGATTTAGCAAAAGTTTGTTGTTGAAATATACGGACAGCTTATCAATCAGAAATTATCTAGCCACGCACGACACTTCTGTTTTTTCGAATCAAGACCTGGAAAATTTAGCTTTAATGATAAAATCAATTCGTGAATATTATATTATTAGTGGAATAATTACTCTGACAGTGCCATTTGATACTTATAAAGTTGAAGCCAAAAATTCGGATACTATCTCTGCCATTATTGGAAGTGCGATTGGTTTCTATGGTGATTTAATTTGTCAAGTGCTTGACTCTGGTGAATTTAACATTTTTTCGAATGGAATAAAACTTAATTCCGTAACTAAAGCGCATGTTGTGGAGAAAACTTTGTCTTCTCGAAGTGAAACTATCCGATACTATTCAGAAAACAATAAAGAATTAAAGACTTGTTGTCCTTGTGAATATATTATGGCGAATCCAACGAATTAGAAATAATTACGGTTGCTTACAGACACTATAATAAAATGGGATTTGTGTGTTTGTTGAAACATCTGAAATCTTCAAGTTTATTTGTACTGGCAGACAGTTGCGCAACAATCTATTCCCGCACTTGCCATAATTTGTCCCTGTTTTTCAGGAGCGTCAATCGTTGATTTGACCTTACAAACCATTGTAATTTTTATTGTTAAATGTTTCACAAAAATTAGGTATTATAATGCTTAAATAGCTGGATTTATTGTAATTTTGCGCCGTAAAACGATTGTTAAAGTACCTGAAATGAAATTTCAACCTGAAAAATGCAGGATTCCCGATCAGCGGATGAAGCCCTTCATCGATGCCGGCGAAATATGGGATCATATCAATAATGCCAAACCTACTATGGAGGAGGTGAGGGCTGTAATTGCAAAATCACTTAGTAAACAAAGACTTACTTTAGCCGAAACCGCCACCCTTATCAGCGCCGATACGCCTGAATTAATAGAGGAAATAAAGCAGGGCGCCCGCAAGCTGAAGGAGATGGTATACGGAAACCGTATCGTGCTTTTTGCTCCCCTGTATATCGGGAATAAGTGTACCAACAATTGTTCGTACTGCGGTTTTCGCTCAACGAATAAAGAAGCCATCCGCAGCACACTCGAAGACCGTGAACTGGTGAAGGAAGTTGAAGCCCTGCAGGACAACGGACAAAAGAGACTTATCCTTGTGTATGGTGAGCATCCCGAATATGGTCCCGAATATATTGCGCACACAGTAAAAGTGGTGTACGGTGTAAAAAAAGGCAATGGTGAAATCAGGCGGGTAAATGTAAATGCTGCGCCTCTTGATATTGAAGGTTTCAGGATTGTTAAGGAATCAGGAATCGGTACTTACCAGATATTCCAGGAAACGTACCATCCTGAAATATATACACATTATCACCTGGGCGGCAAAAAGCGTAACTACGAGTACAGGCTCACGTCGCTCGACCGGGCCCAGGAAGCCGGTATCGACGATGTAGGAATAGGCGCCTTGTTTGGATTATACGACTGGCGTTTCGAAGTGTTAGCACTGGTAAGGCACACCAATCA
>APMI01019633.1_pt1 | contig 31035 bp, 23 predicted proteins | sample 667938 | NCBI WGS metagenome assembly APMI01 (sample SAMN01084076, study PRJNA167559) | wastewater metagenome | biome: Wastewater | place: Denmark: Ejby Moelle, Odense | collected 2011-11-28
GCCAGTCTTTTGAAATTTATTTATACGGGTATTAATGATTGTGATTGTGCATCATGCCGGTTAGTTCTTCACCGGTCACTTGTTTTTCTTTCGGACTTACCTGTGCTTCGGCCCAGCCAAACAGTTTGTCGGTGATCAGCCTGCGGTAAGTGGTATCTACATGCTTTTCATCCTTCATCATCCTGTCGATATAGCTGTCTAACCAACTGGTATCTTCACCCATGTTCATATTGCCAAAATAGCGGCTAACTTCTTCTCTCATGGAAGCTTTCAGGTCGTCGGCAGATACATTGAGGTTATTGTCCTTAACGATCTTATCGCTGATGAGGGTCCATTTTAACTGGTTGCTGAAAAAAGGGAACTCCGCTTCGGCTTCTTCTGCAGTCTTTGGTTTTTCGCCACCGGTCTGCAACCAGCGTTTTAAGAAGGTGGCAGGAAATTCCATTGGAGTTTCATCGATCAGGTAATGATACAACTGGTCGTGCAACTGGTTGCGGCTCTGGCTTGCCCAGTATTGTTCGATCTCTTCTTTCAGTTTGGCTCTAAAGGTTTCTTCCGTAGCGATATCTGCACCAGGGAATACTTCGCCGAAAAATTCGGGGTTCAGCTCTCTTTTTTCTACCAGTCCTATTTTTACAATGCTGAGGTTGAAATATTTTTTGGCAGCTTCTTTATCATCTTTATCCAGGCCAAGATCGTGCAGCATCATGTCTAATTTGTCGGCCTCAAAGGTTTTTGACAACTGGAATACGATACTGTCATCTTTCTTTTTGCCCATCAGCTTCTTTTGCAGGGCGGGAGAAAAATATTTTAAGATCACAGAATTCTCTTTAACAATACCGCCTTCAACAGGGTTGCCATCTTTATCTGATTCGGTGAACAGCACATTCAGCACATTTTCCTCATCGCTGATGGTTTCCGGTTCGGTCATTTTACCACCCTTGATCTGCATGCGGTTCACTTCTTCCTGCACCATTTCATCAGTAACGGTTACTTTATGCAGGGTGAGCGCTGCTTTTTTAAGTGGAGCCAGTTCAAATGCAGGTTTCAGGCCTATTTCAAAATCGAATTCGTATTCTGAAGGATTAGCAAAATCAAGCTTGGGAGCCTGTTTTTCCAGTGGCATTGGCTGGGCGAAGATGTCGGGGTTTTCCTGCTGCAGGTAGGCATACAGTTCTTTTTCTACCGTGCGGATCACTTCATCAGCATAAATGGCGGCGCCGTACATTTTTTTAACCATGCCGGTTGGCACCATCCCTTTTCTGAAGCCGGGGATATTGGCGGTTTTGCTGTATTCTTTTACTTTCTTTTCAAAAGCAGGTAAATAATCTTCTTTAGCGATCTTAATGGTGATCTTGTCGTTGAGTAACCCAATGTTCTCTCTTGCTACTGTTGCCATTTTTTTTAGTTGAAAAGTTAATATGTTAACAGGTTTACAAGGAGTTGTTGCCGGGTGAAGTTTCCCCTTTTGAACCTACCAACCTGTAAACCTGTTAACTGTAAGAAAATGTCCGGATGATAGGGGTCGAACCTACATGGATTGCTCCGCCAGATCCTAAGTCTGGTGCGTCTGCCAATTTCGCCACATCCGGTAAAGGGGTGCAAAAGTAAGGGATTGAATGGATTTTTCGGGTAAGAAGTTGAAAATTTTTAGTGTCAGGCGGCAGCTTTTCTTTTCATTGGCTTCCCTGCTGTGGCGGGCCTCATTTTTACCGCATATCAGTGGCCGTTCTTTTCGGTACCAGGCCCTTGTCCGCTGATATAAGTCTTTGTATCAGAAAGGTTTTGCTCCCGGTTATCTATACAAAGTAGCAGTTCAATCGTTTTTTTCAAGTAAATTCGTTTCACTCATGGAAATAAAGGAACCGATCATAAAATACAATCTCAGCGAAGAAGAAGAGCGAAAAGAGATACTCAGGCAGTACCGGGGCTTGCTAAAAGAATTGAAGCCCAAATTAAAACCGGGTGATAAAGAACTGGTACGGGTGGCTTTTGAAATGTCTGTAGAAGCCCACAAAACCATGCGCCGCAAGAGTGGGGAACCCTATATCCTGCACCCACTGGCTGTTGCCAAGATTTGTGTGGAAGAGATCGGCCTTGGCGTACGAAGCACCATTTGTGCCCTGCTCCATGATACGGTAGAGGATACCGATATTACCCTGGAAGATGTACAAAGGGAGTTTGGCGTAGAGATATCTAAAATTGTGGATGGCCTTACCAAGATCAGCACGGTAATGGATGCCAACACCAGCCAGCAGGCAGAAAATTTCAAGAAGATCTTACTAACGCTCACGGATGACCCAAGAGTGATCCTGATCAAACTGGCCGACCGCCTGCACAACATGCGTACGCTCGACAGTATGAAGCGGGAGAAACAATTGAAGATTTCAAGCGAAACCATTTATGTGTATGCACCCCTGGCTCACCGCATGGGTTTGTATGCCATCAAAACAGAGCTGGAAGACCTTTCGATGAAATACATCGAGCCGGACACCTACCGCTACATTGCTCAAAAATTAAACGATACCAAAAGGGAGCGAACGAGGTACATCAATGATTTCATACGGCCATTAAAAGAAAAACTCGAAAGAGCTGATTTTAAATTTGAGATCGTTGGCCGCCCCAAAAGCATCCATTCCATCTGGAATAAAATGAAGAAGAAGAGCGTAAGTTTCGAAGAAGTGTATGACCTCTTTGCCATCCGCATCATTGTAGACTCGCCGCATGAAAAGGAAAAAGAAGATTGCTGGAAAGTGTACAGCATGATCACCGATGAATACAATCCCTCGCCCGAAAGATTGAGAGACTGGTTGAGCAATCCCAAGAGCAACGGCTACGAAGCCCTGCATACCACCGTAATGGGCCCCGGTGGTAAATGGGTGGAAGTGCAGATACGCACCAAGCGCATGAATGAGATCGCAGAAAAAGGCCTGGCTGCTCACTGGAAATACAAGGAGGGTACCACCGACGAAAGCCGCTTTGATAAATGGTTTCACCAGATAAGAGAAGTACTTAACAGCAACGACAGCAATTCGCTTGATTTTTTACAGGATTTTAAAACCTCTTTTTTAGCAGAGGAAATTTACGTGTACACTCCCAAAGGCGATGTACGGATGCTGCCCATTGGCGCCAGTGCGCTGGACTTTGCTTTTAGTGTACACACTGCCGTTGGTAGCCGCTGTATTGGTGCCAAAGTAAATCACAAGCTGGTTCCGATCGGTCATAAATTAAGGAGCGGCGACCAGATAGAGATCATCACCAGTGCCAAGCAAAAGCCCAACCAGGAATGGCTGAACCTGGTGATCACCAGTAAGGCCAGGCAAAAAATAAAAGATACATTAAAAGAGGAAAAAAGAAAAGTAGCGGATGACGGCCGGTACATCCTGCAAAAAAAATTAGATGCCATTGGCGGAATGATCACCCAGCATAACCTGGAAGAACTGGCTTCTTTTTATAAAGTGAATTCCTCGCTCGACCTGTTGTATGACATCGCCACCAAAAAGATCGACCTGAAGGAACTCAAAGATTTTACGGCTTCCGGCGATCGGCTCTTTTTGCCCCGTCCCGAAAAACATGAACCGGAACATAAACATGAACAGCATGAGCATACCCGGACCTTTGACAAAAAAGATTCTGAGCTCATCATATTTGGAGAAAGCAGTGATAAGATCATGTACACCCTGGCCAATTGCTGCAAGCCCATCCCGGGCGATGATGTGTTTGGCTTTGTAACAACGGGTGAGGGGCTCAAGATACACCGCACCAATTGCCCCAATGCTGCCAAGATGATGGCGAACTATGGCCACCGCATTGTAAAAACGAAGTGGGCCAAGAACAAGGAGATTTCTTTCCTCACCGGTCTAAAAATTGTTGGACTGGATGATGTAGGTGTGATACACAAGATCACCAACCTTATCAGCGGCGAAATGAAGTTCAATATTTCTGCCATGTCGATCGAGGCAAAGGATGGCATCTTCCAGGGAAACCTCAAAATATTTGTGCATGACAAAGATGAACTGGATGATCTTTGCAATCAATTACTGGCGCTGCCCGGTATTGAAAAAGTGGAGCGGTACGATACGGAGTAGATTACTTTAACCAGCAAGCAATTATTTTTCGTGATCTTATTCAATAAAATATTCACCTAACATTCTAAAAACAATTTTATGCAGGAGTTAATTAACAAAGTAGCCGAAAAAGCAGGGATCAGTGCGGAGCAGGCAGGCAAAGCAATAGATGCGATTAAAGATTTTGTAAAGGAAAAATTTCCAATGATGGCAGGAGCCGTAGATAATTTACTGGGTGCAGATGGCAGTGCTGCAGCATCAACAACCAGTACAACAACTACCAACAGCAGCATCATGGATAAGATCAGTGATGTGATACCGGGCGAAGCAGGGCAAAAAGTGGAAGACTTTGCAAAGAATGCCGCCCACAAGGCAGAAGATGTATTTGATGATGTAAAAGATAAACTGAGCGGATTGTTTGGCGGAGATAAAAGTTAATTGGATCAACAGTTTTATTGATTGTTATTCGAAGACAGGTTATACCATCAATATAAGTTTTTGTATAGCTGTTTTTGCCGCACTGATATTTACAAAAAAAGCCCGCTGTTTGCACAGCCGGGCTTTTTGTTGATATAGAATCCCCGTTTTACTCAATGACTAACTTGTTTACAACTGCCTCTTTACCGTTTGATAAGTGAACCAGATAAACTCCTTTTGATAAATTTGAAACATCATACCAGTTGCCGCTTTGCTTTTTCATTTTCCGGATCAGTTTCCCGGAAGCATCCGTGATAGAAACGTTGGTAAATGCATCTGCACCTGAAATAATAAAGTAGTTATGGGCAGGATTGGGCAGAATGCGGATGCTGTATTTGCTGCCGGCATCCAGCTTTACGGTACGACTGTAACTGAATTTTCCATCAGTATCAATCATCCTGAGGCGGTAGTAGTTTATACCGGGTGCCATATTGTTGTCTGTGAAACTGTATAGTTTCTCCCCTGATCCGGCAGGTACAGCAGATTTGCCAATGCTGCTGAAGTGCAGGCCATCACTGCTTCTTTCTATTTCAAAATGAGAAAGATTGATTTCATTGCTGGTAATCCAGCTTAGCAATGCGTTACCATTTTTTGCTGTTGCATTGAAAGCGATCAGTTTTAATGGCAGCGGTAATCCCACACCACCTTTGAACAAATAAAAAGAGGAAAAGGAAGTTGTAGCGGTGCCGATAATATAATCGTTGTTGTACCTGGCGGAATCTGTAACAGGGAGTTCTGCATTGCCAGGATTTACAAAGGTTGCAGCACAGTTGTCCGTATTTTTATTGATCTTATAAGTTCCGATCGTGTTGTTGTTTGCCGCCGTATTATAAGTGTTGATCTCGTTCTGTTTGGCATACAGTCTTACCCATACTTTTGAAAAATTGTCTTTCAATTTCAATGCCGATGGGGTGATGGTAATATTCCTGTCAAGATAGGCAACGCCGTTGGTGCTGCGTAAGGCACCGGTGTTTACATACGCACCGCCTGTTACGGTGCCCAGTGAGTTGCCTGCAGGATGCACTTCGCCAATAATGTCACCATTGGCGGCCAGCAAAGGAACCCACATGTATAATTTTCCGGAAGCACTGTCTATTACTGTTGACTGCATACCGTTGCAGGTGTTGGCAACAGTAGCAATGGCCGGCAGTACGCCTGTTGAATTGTCAAAAGCGCCGATGGTAAAATAACTTTTTGAATCAGTTACAATACCAAAACCCGGGAAGTCACGGGACGCAGTGGACACCCTGATAAATATTATTTCTCCCGGTGTGCGGCCTGTTATTGGCATGCGACAGATATAAGAAGCAGTATCACTTACAAAAGAGAACTTGTCATTGAACGCACAGGCAATTCGTGTAAGCGAGCCGCAGTTTCCACTAAAAGCCATCATGCTCATATTCGTTGCCGTGTTACTATTATACCTGCTCAACTGTATTACAGCGTTGCCGGTTGCCGGTACGGTTATTTTGTACCATACATCTTCGGGAACTCCGTGTACCGGCATACAATTGCCTGTGGTATCGCTGCTGCTACTGAAAGTGGAATTTATTAAAGAACCTTTTTGCGGTTGCGAGCAAAAGCCGCTACTAACGGTCAGGCTTGCCGCATTAGAACAAAGATCGTTGGCAGGTACTGCAGGATTTTCCATTCGGTACATGTACACATTGGTACTGCAGCCTTCCAGTCTTGAACCATACACTCTTGGAATCACATACCAGTCGTAGCGGTTGCCTGCCACGCCGGTATACTGGGAGTATGAACCAGGTAATAATGTTGAATTTTCATCGAATGTTGTATTGTTGCCGTAATAGGCAGAGTCGGTGATGTAATAATAATATTTCGTTGCTTTCGGAACATCAGTCCAGTTCAAGGTCAAATTGTTAAACAGCGGTTGCACACTGTTGTTAGCTGGTGAAAGCAGGGTTGGGCAGGGAAATGTATTCATCACCGCATTGTCAAATACTTCTAAAGCGTTCACCTGTGCAAAACCCAACGCACGGCTTGCCATTGCATAAAATGCTACGGTGTAAGTGCCGCTTACAGCGGGCGTGAACAACATAAAAGTATCGAGCCCGATCCTGCCGTTGTCTGCAAACAGCAATGGCACATTTATTACTGGCGATGATACCAGGTTCAGTGTATCATCGTATCCGCGGCTCATCTGAACTTTAATATTATTGTCCAATGTTCTGCTGCCATAGGTGTTGCCTGAATATTTTAAATAAACACGATAAGTGGTGCCGGCATTCAGCGTTAGCCGTTTACTAAAAAACCAACTGCCAACAGGAGCTGCTCCGTAATCAAATTCATTGATCATACTACCTGCGCCCCAGCCAATGCCGGATGCACTATCCTTAATTACTTTCATGCAGGCGATATCTGCTGCAAAGTCACCTACATAAGGGAGGCTGGTCGTATTGCAGGGGGTGGTAAATGTATTTTCAAAATACCTCCATTCAGATTCGTAACTGCCTTTTTTACTTCGTACTGCCAATTGATAAACAGTGTCAGCCTGTAAGCCGGTAAGGTTCACAACGGTATCCGGAACAACTGTTCCTGTTGACGGCCAGTTGGATTGAAAATTCTCCGAAGCCTTTCTGATGATGTATTCATAACTGTCTGCTTCCGCTACTTTGTTCCATTTAAGGGTTGCGCTGCTGGCTTCTATTGATGATGCCTTATATGTTTTGGGTGGAAACAATTTACCCGGTAACCAGGTGAAGGTGGTTCCAACCGGGATGCTTCTTTCATCATGCAGGTAGCAGCCACTGCCTCTTATACTTTGAGTAAATGGAATGGGATTAAGTATATCGGGGCCTGCACCTTTTGCAACCTGCCGTGCATTTAGGTATTCATGATAATCACTGCCGTTGCTGCCGATACCAACACTTACCGGGGTTCCCTGGCAAACGGTAGAAGCTGGCGGTGGCGAGCAACCGGATAATTCAAAACCTCCGTAAACAATTTTGATACTGTTGTCAGAAAAGTTTAACCGCACCTGTACATTGATATGCCAAAATCTCATAAAGCCAAAACCAAAGGGACGTTCTTCGTAATTAAAGTCTGTCCATTGTACCACAAATTCATTCCCAACCAGGGCAGTTTGCACATTGGTAGAACAGGGAACAGCACCATTGCTTGGTGTGAGCCACTCCAGGCTCAGCGCCCTGATAATACCACCAGTACCATGGGTTTCATTGAAGCCTGCTTTATAAAAACCGGCGTCTGCATTGAGTGGATTGGCGCTGCCAAATGTGATCCAGCCACCTTTACCTACCCTGATAGTAGAGTAGGCCGTATCTGCAAAGGTGAACGACTGCGGTAGTGTTACCAAAGTACTGGTATCGGTGTTTAAGTTATTGTTGGTACAATTGCTTAAAACAAAACTGCCTGTCACAGGTGTGTAGGTACCCAGTTGCTGGGAGAACAAATATCCACCAGCCTGTGCATTAACAAGAACAGCAGTAAAAACAGCAGCCGCAAGGAGTAGTATTTTTTTCATCTTAAAGACTTTAAAGTTTTATTAATGCAAATAGGGGTCAACGTTATATTGACAAATAAGGGGGTGGCTGAAAAAAGCGGTTTTTTAAAGGAGCGGACTGCTTTGTAAAAGTGCACCGATACACAACAGCGGTTTATACTCCATGTGGATAGTTTTTTGATTATTTACCTGTTTGCCGGTGAAGCGGGAGATCATTGCTTATTGCAGGGGAGTTGAAAGTAGATACAACCGGATCGAAGAAACGGGCATCGCCGGACCTATTTCAAATACTAACCAGGTTAGTTGAGAATCATCAGGAATTCATCACTATTGTTTCATCCTCGTCCAGCTTTCATTAAAGCTCACATTTGGGTCAAATGCCGGGTTGTTGCTGAGTAAATAGCTGCCATCTCCTTTGCTCCAGGCATTGCTGTAACCGCTGCTGAGTTCTACTTTATTGCCCGCCTCATCGGTCCAGTTGTCAACTCCACGCAGGTATTGACCAAACTGTTCAGTGTAATTTCCGGAAGCAATGCTGTTTTCTTCCCTACTGTTCTTCGCTTCCCAGTTTCTAATGATATTGTTACCCATCTGTTCCTGCACAGCATGTACTTCCTGGATATGTTTCCAGGTTTGGTCCTGTGCATTTTTGCTGACAGCGGTAAAGAAATTTTGTACTGCATTGGCCCAGGTGGGATTGATCCTTGAGCTGCTGAAAAACGTACTCAATATTTTACGGGCCATTTCACCGTTGCCAGGCCTGTGTTTTAAAACCACCCGCATACTTACATAACACTGCCAGGTATTGGCCATTCCACCCTGCGTTCCGGGAAGGGTTACAATGGTTTGCATCAGTGTACAAAATGCAAGTCCCTCCCTGCCATCAGGAAATTTTAATACCGCTTCGGCTGCACTGCCACGGTGACTGTAAGCGTTGTTGCCAGCCTGCCTTGCCTGCTGTGTCATCTGCATGGCACCGGCATCCATCAACTGCTGCAATGCTGCAATTTTTTGGGCAGATGCCACCTGTGCTTTCAACGACGGGGCCAGCGTATTGCTGATGTAGCCGGCTGCATCCTGCGGTGCTTCAATAGTACAGGAGTGCAGGTTAAATCCCTTCTGCATCGCATCCAGATAAACAGGATCATCACTCCAGTCGAACTGTGTTACAGGAAATAATGCTAATTCATACTCAGCATCCGGCGATGTTGCATTGATGGAAGCCTGCACCATTTCGGGAAGACATTTGCTGGCAGGATTCCAGTCAATATTGCTATTTACTTTCCAATTGGCGGGCAACAAAAACGAACTTACTTCCAGGGGTTGACCAAAGCCTTTTTCATCAGTTACCCTGAATCGTTTTAATATCAAATAATCCTTTCCTTCAATTGCGTTCTCTTTTTTGCTTTGAGCAGATTGGGCATTTTGTTTTTGGGATGCTGGGCTGTTGCAGGAAAATAAAAAAGCCACCAGTGTTGCTGATACAATAAAACTTTTCATGGTTATTTTTTTTTGTCGTGCTGGCTGACTTTGATATCTATAGTCACATTACTTTTTTGCAGGCAAAAATTGCGGGGTAAAGAACAATATCCAAAGGAGACTATCGCTTTTTCATTTGTGTTTTACATCAAATTAAAAATGAATGATAAAGCCGATTAATATTTGGCCTGCTTAACTCACATAGCAAATATGAAAAACCTTTATACAAAAGCGAATACTCCATTTGGATAGTATTCGAAAAAAATTGCAACTGTTAGATTTGTATTAATTTGTAGCATGAAGATTTACCCATCTCTTTTTGTTGTTGCCCTATTACTGATGGTCCCCTGTGCCTGTTACCCGCAGTTTTCAGCAATTGAAAATGCCAAACGAAAAATATACAGTGCCGGCAATGATGCAGAAAGACTGGATAAGCTGGTGGCTATTTGCAAACTGAGAAACTCCCTGCATGGAGATACCATTTTCTTTTATGCCAATTGGGCAAAGAAACTGGCAATGCAGTTGAATAACAAACGACAACTGGCCTGGGCTGAATACAGCTTGATCAGTGCCAGTTTGGCAAAGGGAAAAACTGATAGTGTGATCCATGAAATTGAAAACAACAAAGCATTTAAGGATATAAAAAAAACTGATGCGGCACTGTACTACAAAGTTCAACTGCTAAAGGCCAATGCCTTGAACCGCATGAACAACCGCACCGAAGCATTGGACCTTCAACTTAAATTATTAAACGAAGCGGAAAAAGAAGACAACACAAATGCACAATTGTTTGCGTTGAATTTTATTGGTGCCACCTACCTTAATGTAAACAAAGCCGATGATGCAAAACAGGCCTGGCTGCATGGATTGGCCATCATCAGCAATAAACGAGACTCCACCAACAATGAAATTGAAGCCTACATTTTATCAAACCTGGCACTTTATTATTTTGATGATTTTTATATTCATCGTTCTGCCGCAACCGGGGATAGTTTTTTAACTGTCATCAACAAGGCCCTCGGGCTATCAACCAAAAACGAAAATCTCGGTGTATTGGCTTCCTGCTACTCATTGCGTGGAAAATATTTTGGCCTTAACAGCCAGTTTGATGCAGGCGAAAAGGACCTGAAAGCCGGACTGGAAATAAGGAAAGTGATAAGCGATCCGCTGTATGTTGTCAACGATTATGCAGGCCTGGCTACGTTTTACATCAGCCAAAAAAAATATCCCTCGTGTATTGAAGCAACTAAAGAAGGAATTGACATTGCAAACAGGGCTGGTATAAAGGGTGCAGAGATAGGGTCATTGCTTTACCTGATGGGGCAGGCTCACAAGGCAATGGGTAGTTACCAGCTTTATAGCAGTGTACTGGAACAATTTATGGCAGCAGCAGACTCCAGCAATAAAATAAATGCGGCGGAAAAAATAGCAGACATTCAAACCAAATATGAAGTGCAGAAAAAAGAAACACTCATAGCACAGCAGAAGCTTGATTTGCTGCAGCGCAGCATGTTGCTGTACGGTGGCGTTATCGCAGTTGTTTCTTTATTGGCATTTTTAGCTTACCGGTTTAAAAAATATAAGCAACTGGAGAAAATAAAACTGGCTGCGATGATGGAAGAAGAAAAACGCCGGCAGGAATTGTCGATAAAAGAGGCAGAAGAAAAGGAACGCAGGCGCATTGCAGCAGAGCTCCATGATAACCTTGGTGTACAGGCCAATGCCATTCTGCATGGCAGCAGTTTGCTGAACACGGCCCAGGCCTACAATAAAAATGTAGTGACCAATTTGCAGGAAACTGCCAAAGAAATGTTGCTCAACCTCCGGGAAACGTTGTGGGCTATGAAAACAACTGATGTATCTTCAACAGAATTGTGGCTGCGTATCATTAATTTCATAAAACAAATGAGCCGGCATTATCCTTCTTTGCAATTTAAACTGGAAGGCGAAGCACCCAAAAATGTCATGCTGCATTCAAACAAAGCGTTGAATATAATCCTTGCATTGCAGGAAACGGTTAACAACGCCGTTAAACACGCAGACGCTACCAATATTGTTGTTAGCAGCGAAACAGGAATTAATGGCTGGAATATCTGTGTAAAGGATGATGGAAAAGGATTTGATTTGAGTATTGCCGGCGAAAAGGCCGAAAGTTATGGATTGCAGCATATGAAAGAAAGAGCTGCTGCTGCAGATTTTATGTATCAAATTGAAACAGCACCGGGCAATGGAACCAGCACTTCAATCTGTATTAAGCTCTAACAGGTATCCGTTTGGAGTATTGTATTTTAAGATCAATAAATGAATTTTTGTAAAAAAAGGGTATGATCAGAGTAGCAATTGTTGATGATAAAATCAATAACCGGAAAGTGATCGCCGATAAATTGGCGCAAAATAATTTTTTCACCCTTAGCTTCCAGGCGGTGAATGGTGAAGATTTTTTAGACCAGATGAGGGCGCTGCCTGAGGACGATCAGCCGCATATTGTACTGATGGATCTTGAAATGCCTTACGTGGATGGTGTTTCAGCCATTGGCACTGCTTCTTCCCTGTATCCCCATATCAAGTTTGTAGTGCTTACCATTTTTGATGATGATGATAAGATCTTCCGTGCCATCAGGGCTGGAGCCTGCGGCTATTTGTTAAAAGAAGAAAGCGGGCAGGTGATCACCGATATGCTGATGAACTTATGGGAAAGTGGTGCCGGACCTATTTCGCCCAGCATTGCTTATAAAATTTTGCAAATGGTGCAGCAACCGGTGGCGGTGATCAATGAAAAAGAAAAACGTGAAAATATTTTTCAACTAAGTGAAAGGGAAAAGGAAATTTTACAATTGCTGAGCGAAGGGCTTGAATACAAGGAAATCGGCACAAAGATCTTCATCAGTCCCAATACAGTAAAAAAGCATTGTATCAGTATCTATCAAAAATTACACGTCAACAGCAAGGCACAGGCGTTAAGGATTGCTTATACAAAGGGACTGATATAAAAAAGTCCTGCAACCTGCAGGACCAGTATTATCATTTAACCAATCATCCATTACCTCAGCACTTCCCGGCTGATAACCAGTTTTTGTATCTCACTGGTGCCTTCGCCGATCGTACACAACTTACTGTCACGGTAAAATTTTTCTACCGGGAAATCTTTGGTGTAACCATAGCCACCAAATATCTGTACCGCATCCGTGCTTGCTCTCACTGCTACTTCACTGGCATAGTATTTTGCCATGGCAGCTTCTTTGGTCATGGGCAAATGCTTTATTTTTAGATCACAAGCCTGTTGAATCAACAGGTCTGCGGCTGCAATTTCCGTTGCCATATCTGCCAGTTTAAAACTAATGCCCTGGAAATTAGCAATCGGCTGATCAAACTGGTGCCGTTCTTTGGAGTATTGAATGGATGCTTCGTAAGCGCCTTTGGCAATACCAATGCTAAGTGCTGCAATGGATATCCTGCCGCCATCAAGCACTTTCATTGCCTGCTTAAATCCATCACCTACTTTACCCATCCTGTTGGCATCCGGTATGCGGCAATTATCAAAGATCATTTCTGCCGTTTCGCTGGCCCTCATGCCCAGCTTGTTTTCTTTTTTGCCGGCACTAAAACCCGGCGTTCCTCTTTCTACAATAAATGCAGTAGAATTGTCTTTTGCCCTTGGTTCGCCGGTGCGGCAGATCACTACAGCCACATCGCCGCTTTTACCATGGGTGATCCAGCTTTTGGTGCCGTTCAGTATCCAGTGATCGCCATCCTGCACTGCCGTGGTTTTCATGTTACCAGCATCACTGCCCGTATTGGGTTCTGTTAATCCCCAGGCGCCCAGGTGTTCGCAGGTAGCCAGTTTGGGCAGGTATTTATTCTTTTGTTCTTCATTGCCAAAACTGAGGATATGCCCGGTGCAAAGTGAATTGTGTGCTGCTACAGATAAGCCTATCGAGCCGCATACTTTTGCGATCTCCTGAATAATTACATTGTATTCAAAATAACTAAGGCCGGCACCGCCGTACGTTTCAGGTACCAGTACACCCATCATTCCCATCTTGCCCAATTCCTTAAAAATATGCAGGGGAAATTCCTGGCTTTCATCCCATTCCATCAGGTGCGGCTTAATGTATTGCTGTGCAAAATCCCGGGCAGTTTGAGCGACCTGCTGGGTCAATTCGTTTTGTTGAAAATTCATATAGCTTGAGTTCAGCTTGCAATATAGAGCATATTTTTAAAAAACTAACAGCCGTTAGTACATGGCTCAGTTAATTTTCAGGTAGGGTGCTGCCTTGCTGAAAACATCTTCTGTAATAAGAATGATCTTCTTAAGATCATTGACCGAAGCAAAATTGCCATGTTGTGTGCGGTATTGCACAATCGCATTGGCAAGGGCATAGCGCAGGTAGGGGTGGCTCTTTAATTCCTCCAGCGAAGCCGTATTGACGTTTAGCTGTCGGATGTTTACATTGCCGGTGATCAGTCTTGGTTTGATCTTTTGAAAAGTAGAATCTGGCAAACCGAATGTTTCGGCCACCTGTTCGGTTGTATAAAAGCCGCCGAGTTTTTCCCTGAAAACAATGATGCGTTGCGCCAGCTTGCTGCCAATGCCCGGGAGTGCAATAAAAGCAGTTGTATCTGCTGCGTTAATATCAATTGCAGCAGGCTTATATGCAGGCTTTTCATAGGCTGGTTTGCTAAAGGTGGATGGCGCTTCATTTTTTTCGATGGCAGTTTTTTCAATGTGTACGTAAGGGATCAGGCTTTCTGCCAGGCTTTCATTGAGTCCCCATATTTTCCGGATGTCTTCAGGTTTATAAAATTTACCGCCCTTCAACAGGTAATTTTTAATGGTGGCGATCGTCTTTTCCCTTAAGCCTAATTTTTGCCAGCCTGCATCATTCAACGAATTGGGATCAAAATAAAAAAGTTCACCCCGGGGCTGTTGGGTACGGGCATAATTTCTTTCGGGCGGTTGCCGGTAAAAAGGAGTTTCATCATCTTCGTTTCTCTGCCGGTATTGTTTGGAAGAATCGCCCTGCCTGATCTTAAGTGATGCTATTTCTTTTTCAAAACCTTCATGACTGTACACCTTCTTTTTAATGAACAGCGGCAATACAAAAGGTACAAGGATCAACAGGGCGATGACTGCCAGCAGCACAAAAGTTCCTGTGCGTTCTTTTTTGGTGAAGTTGAAATAACTCGCAATAAATTGCTTCCACATACCATATAATTGGTGTAAAAAATTATCCGGCAGGCATGGGATAGTTCAAAATCACAGGCTGCTGGTCCGGGTATATCATCTAAGCGCTACAGGGTATTTAAAGCGGGAAAACTTACCATTAAAATTAGATCGATACCGGTTAAGAGAAATGGGAAAAACCACTGCGTAAAAGTTTTTTTTCTTTGAGTAATAAGCGCTAACCGATGAGTAGTTGCAGCCCGTCGTAGGCAAGCTGGGTGCCTGCCGGTAATTTTTTGCTTACCTCATTGTGCAGGCCGAGCTGGTGGCTGATATGTGTAAAAAATCCATTGCCGGCGTTGAGTTCTTTGATCATCGCAACGGCTTCACCAAGCGAAAAATGAGAAATGTGTTCTTTATGGCGCAGTGCATTCAGCACCAGCGTATCGCTGCCTTTGATCTTTTCTTTTTCTGTTTCGTCAATCCTGTTGGCATCGGTTATGTAGGTGAACCTGCCCATCCTGAAACCCAATACCGGCATTTTTAAGTGCCATACCAGAATGGGTATTACCGGTATATCCCCAATAACAAAATGTTCCATGCCGATCTGTTTAAGATTTACTTCCGGTACACCCGGGTATTTGTTTTCTTCAAATACATACATGAATTCCCTTCTCAGCGCCCGTTCTGTAATGTCATTGGCGTATACATCCATCGGCCTGCCGCTGAAAAAACAAAATGCCTTTACATCATCCAGTCCTGCAATATGATCTTTGTGCGGGTGTGTAAATACAACTGCATCCAGGTCTTTCACATTTTCCCTGAGCATCTGGTAACGAAAATCCGGCGTGGTATCTATTACAAAACTGGTGGTACTGCTCTGTACGAGTATGCTGCTGCGGAGCCGTTTGTCTTTGGGATTGGAGGAGCAGCATACTTCACAATCACAGGCGATCATCGGTACACCGGTACTGGTGCCCGTTCCCAGGAAAGTTATTTTTAGCGGAGGACAAATCATCTGTATAAATCTGCTGCAAAGTAGTTAATGCAGTACGGTTTGCCAAAAACGGTTGTATATTGGATTTAAAGGTTTTTTGAATGATCGTTCAGCATTTCCATTTCCTTTTTGCTGAGACTATGGATGCCGCTCCGGTTGATCTTATCAAGGATCCGGTCAATTTCCCGCTGGCGGTTATTCCTTTGCTGGTTATACAAATGATCGATTGAATAATGATCTTTTTGGTGGGCGTTAAAAAAGAGGTTTTCCACCAGCATGGTTTGTGGCCGGGTACTGATGAGATAAATAAAAACAATCACCGGGATGGCGATGATGAGGATGGTAAATGTGTTTTCACTAAAAGCGGATGGTTTAAACAGCAGTGCGGTTGCCATGCCGATGAGTGCACCACCCAAATGTGCTTCATGACCGATATTGTTCTTTTTTGACCTGATACCGTAAATAGAAAAAATAACATAGAGCAATCCGTAGATCCAGGCGGGGATGGAAATAAAGAAGAGCCCAATGTTCATCCCCGGGAACAATGCGATACAGGCAAAGATGATTCCCGCTACCGGGCCGGAAGCGCCGATAGAGCTATAATCGCCATGGTGTCGGTGTACCAGCAGTGCCATGAGTTTACTGCCAATGATGCTGGCAAAGTAAATAATCCCGTAAGCGAAGGTGCCCAACTCACTTTCCACAGCGCCGCTAAAAAGCCAGAGGCTGAGCATGTTAAAAAACAAATGCATCCAGTCGTTGTGAAGAAAAGCAGCAGTGAAGATCCGTTTGTAATCTTTCTGCAGCAGCACTTTATCTACCTGGAACTGGTAGCCTTCAAAAAATTGACGGTTGGTAAAGCCTTTATAAGAAAAGGCAATGTTGGTAATGATGAGTATGATGGGGAAAATACCGGTGAAGTGCATCAGGCTTCATGATTGGTGATAACGCAAAATTATTTTTCACTCACAACACTCATCACCTCATCGTACATTTTCTGGCTTTCGTGGGTTAGGGCATCAAAGTTAATATCGAGTTGCGGCATCAGGTCAACCAGCGTATTGATCCGTCCTTCAGCCTGGAAGAATTTATTGATAACAATTACTTTCTTGGCCTGTAAAATGCAGTAGCCGCTTTGAAAAGTACCTCTTTCATAGCGGATCACATAGCCATTTTCCTCTGCTATTCTTTCTATTTTATCTAAAGTATGCTGATTGTATTTCATAGTCCTAACGCATGTCCCAAACCCCTCCAGGGGTTCCTGACCCTTTTAATTCAAGTGCAACTTCTCTCAATAGCAAGGATTTAAAAAATAAGTTTCTCCACAAACTGTGGATTATGTTTTCTCTTTATAACAATAAAAGCATTAAGTAGTTTAATACACTAAAGCTCCTTCAGGTTTTGGGGCATTGCGTTTTATTTATTCGTCATCCGTATCACGGGAACGATCATTTCTTCCAAACTCACCCCCCCGTGCTGAAACGTATTGCGGTAATAATTTACAAAGTGATTGTAGTTGTTGGGATAACAAAGAAAGATATCCTCTTTTGCAAATACAAAGGCTGAATTCACATTGGGTACAGGCAGGCCGGCTTCTCTCGGATCCCTGAAAGCCAGCACATCCCTTGCTTCATAGTTAAGATTGCGGCCATGTTTATAACGCAGATTAGCAGTGGTTTGTTTATCACCGATCACTTTGGCCGGCGTTTTTACCCTTACACTGCCATGATCTGTTCCTACGATCACCGTGATCTGTTTTTCTGATATCTTTTTCAGGGCCTGGTGCAGCGGAGAGTGTTCAAACCAGCTTTGGGTAATGCTGCGGTAACTGGTTTCGTCGCCAGCCAGTTCTTTCAGTACTTCCATTTCGGTACGGGCATGGCTCAGCATGTCAACGAAATTGTACACAATGATATTGATGTCGTTGTGCAGCATGTCCTGGATATTGTCTACCAACTTTTGTCCATCGTGGTTGTTGGTGATCTTGGTATAAGAAAACTTCAGGTCGGCTTTGCCAAGGCGTTTTAACTGCGCCTTAAAAAATTCTTCTTCATGTAAATTTTTACCGCCTTCTTCATCATCATTTTTCCATTGTGAGCTAAACTGTTTTTCAATATCTATGGGCATCAATCCTGCAAAGATGGCATTGCGGGCATATTGCGTGGCCGTTGGCAGGATGGCGTAAAAACTATCTTCCTCCTGTATGCGAAAACTTTCTGCAAAAATGGGCTGTATCATTTTCCACTGGTCAAACCGGAGGTTGTCGATCAGCACAAAAAAGAGGGGCGTTCCTTTCTCCAGGTGCGGCAGCACTTTAAATTTCATCATATTATGACTCATCACAGGTGCATCGGTGCTTTTAGGATTTACCCAGGAAGCATAGTTCCTCGAAATGAATTTGAAGAATTCAGTATTGGCCTCTGCCTTCTGCGACTGGAATACTTCCTGCATTTCAGGACTGTCGCTTTTTTTCATCTCCAGCTCCCAGTACACCAGTTTTTTATACAATTCCATCCATTCGGTATAATTGGGGTTACTGTTGAGCGCCATGAACAAACTTCTGAATTCCTGTTGATAGGCTGAAGTGGTTTTTTCTGCAACCAGCCGTTTGTTGTCGATCAGTTTTTTCAAACTCAGCCATACCTGGTTGGGGTTTACAGGTTTGATGAGGTAATCGCTGATCTGCGACCCGATGGCTTCGTCCATGATATTCTCTGCCTCGTTCTTGGTAATGAGTACCACGGGTAAATTGCTGTTCACTTCCTTTATCTGCTGCAGGGTTTGTAAACCAGTGATGCCGGGCATGCTTTCATCCATCAGTACCACATCCACGATATTGCCCTTTACATACTCCACTGCATCAAAACCGTTGGTCTTGGTATGCACTTCGTATCCTTTGTTCTCCAGGAATAGTATTTGAGAATTGAGGGTGTCGATCTCATCATCTACCCAAAGTATTTTTGCTACACTCATAATTGATGTTTTAATTTTTGTAGAGCTCTGATCAAATATGCTGTGTTTTTGTTTTTATATCAGGTTGATGAAGCAAGTTTACAAATATAATTTTTTAACCCTCTGATTATTTGCTTTATTTCGCTTTGTGTATCTTTTAACATCTGTAAGTTAAAGCATTCTACAGCGGCTGATGATCAAACTAAAACACATACACCATATCGCCATTATCTGTTCCGATTATCAACGATCCCTGCATTTTTACATGGATGTACTGGGATTGGAACTGGTCAGGGAAACCTACCGGGAACAACGCCTGTCTTACAAAGCCGACCTTGCGTTGAATGGAGAATATGCAATCGAATTGTTCTCTTTTCCCAACCCGCCCCAACGGGTTTCCCGGCCCGAAGCCTCCGGCCTGCGTCATATAGCTTTCGCTGTAGACAGCATTGCGGCAACCATTGATTTTTTACAGCAAAATAATATTGTGGCAGAGCCTGTACGGGTAGATGAGATCACGGGCAAACGGTTCACTTTTATTGCAGATCCGGATAACCTGCCCATCGAGTTTTACGAAGTATAAACAATGAATCACCTATCTTGTTAAAAGATATTTTCAACAATGGCAATCAGAAAAATTATTAACGACCCGGTACATGGTTTTATCACTGTAGATGATGAGCTTATTTTACAACTGATCGCTCATCCTTACTACCAGCGGCTTCGCCGCATTCACCAGATGGCCATGGCGCATTTGGTGTACCCGGGAGCTGTGCATACAAGGTTGCATCATTCTTTAGGCGCCTATCATTTAATGTGCAGTGCGTTGAATGAGTTAAAAAATAAAGGGATCGACATCAGCAAAGAAGAAGAGCAGGCAGCAAAGATCGCTATCCTTTTACATGATATTGGCCATGGCCCCTTCAGCCATGCGCTGGAAAATGTGCTGATTGAAAATATGCATCATGAAGAGATCTCACTGATGCTGATGAAGGAGCTCAACAACCAGTTTGGTGGAAGGCTGCAGATGACGCTGGATATTTTTACCAATAATTACCCTAAAAAATTCCTGCACCAGTTGATCAGCGGCCAATTGGATGTGGACAGGATGGATTATTTATCAAGGGATAGTTTTTTTTCCGGTGTAAGTGAAGGTGTGATCGGGTACGACCGCATCATAAAAATGCTCACCGTTCACAACGGCGAGTTAATGGTAGAAGAAAAAGCCATTTATTCCATCGAAAAATTTATTGTTGCAAGGCGCCTGATGTACTGGCAGGTGTACCTGCATAAAACGGTGCTTTGTGCCGAACAAATGCTGAAACAGATCATCCGAAGGGCCAAATATGTAAAGGCGTTTACCCATACCCCGCTGAATAAATTTATCAATGAACCCATCGAAACCATTAGCCTGGATGAGTTCTGTAACCTCGATGATCATGATGTGCTGAGTGCGATAAAGGAATGGAGCAGCCACCCGGATAAAGTGTTGTCTTTTTTCTGCCGGTCGATCATTAACCGAAATTTACTAAAGGTGAAATTTTTCAGAGCGCCATTAGATGAAGCGATGATCGCCGAAAAGAAAGCTGCCGCACAAAAAAAATTAAACCTAAGCAACGGAGAGGAGGAATGGGTTGTCTTAACCGGCGAAGCCAGCAGCAGGACCTATGATTTTGATGAGGAAAAGATACATATACTCTTCAAGGATGGCAGCGTGAAAGATATTTCAGAAGTGGATGATGCACTCATCAACAGCAACCTGAGCGGCAAGGTTAAAAAATATTACATTTGTTATGTGAGGGAATAGTTGTAAATAGTGAATGGGAATAGTGAACGGATAAATGCTGCGGTCAACAGCCAACGAACAACAGTCAACGATAATAAAAAATCTATGCAGTTTACAGCAGCACAAATAGCGATGATGATCAATGGTCGGGTGGAAGGCGATGCAGCTACTGCAGTGTCATCATTCGGCAAAATTGAAGAGGCAGAGGCCGGTCAACTTGCTTTTCTGTCGAACCCCAAATACGAAGAATATCTTTACAGTACCAGTGCTTCTATCGTTATTGTAAACGATGCACTCGAATTAAAGAAACCGGTACAGGCATCGCTGGTAAGAGTGCCCGACGCATACGTGGCTTTTGCTACGTTACTGGAAAAATACCAGCAATTACAATCGCAGCAGTTAACGGGCATACAGCAACCGGTGTACATTGATGCTACCGCTAAAATGGGTGAAAATATATTCATCGGTGCCTTCGCCTATATCGGAAGGAATGTTCTGCTTGGCAGTGGCGTTAAGATCTACCCCAATGCCTATATCGGCGACAATGTGATCATCGGCGACAATGCCAGCATTCATCCCGGCGTTACCATCTATCATGATGTAGTGATCGGTAAAAATGTGGCCATACATGCCGGCACGGTCATTGGCAGTGACGGGTATGGCTATGCGCCGCAGGCCGATGGCAGCTATAAAAAAATTCCTCAAATGGGCAACGTGGTCATTGAAGACGATGTGGAGATCGGTGCCAATACGATTGTAGACAGGGCTACCATGGGCAGTACGGTGATCAAAGCTGGATCCAAGCTGGACAACCTGTTGCAGATAGCCCACAATGTAGAGATCGGCAACAATGCCATCATCGCCGCACAGGCCGGCATCAGCGGAAGTGCTAAAATCGGGAACAATGTAATGATCGGCGGACAGGCCGGCATTGTAGGCCATATCCAGATCGCTGATGGCAGTAAAATAAATGCACAAAGCGGCGTAAGTAAATCCATCAAAACACCCAATACCACGGTAACAGGTTCACCGGCCTTTGACTACACCGCAGCCCTTCGCAGCCAAGCGCTTGCAAGAAACCTGCCCGGGCTCGAGCAACGGGTAAAAGCACTCGAAAAATTATTACAGGAATTAGTGGCCAAAGTATAATTATATTTTCAGCATCCTCCTGCAACCTTATTGTTGAGCATACGTGCATGCTGTATTCGTGAAAATTCGTGTAATTCGTGGCCAATCTCTCAACGACTGTTCCACCTGTGAACATCCATGGAATCTGTGGCAAATTCGCTCTAAAAACAAAATCATTCGTAAAGATCGTGTAATTCGTGACCAGTCTCTCAATGACTATTCACCCTGTGAACGACCATGGAATCTGTGGCAAATTCGCTCTAAAAACAAAATCATTCGTGAAGATTTGTGTAATTCGTGGCAACCAAAAAAATTCAAATATCTTTGCCCCTCCTGAACAAAAAACAATTCTATGGGCGCAAGCTTCAATCCAGATAAACAACATACTTTAAATGCAGCCGTAAGCATATCCGGCACCGGGTTACATACAGGCGTAAAAGTTGATATGACCCTCCGGCCGGCCAATCCCGGCTTCGGTTTCCAGTTCCAGCGCATCGATATTGCCGGCATGCCAATCATTAAAGCAGATTGCGACCTGGTAACCGATACCTCCAGAGGCACCACCCTCGAACAGGGAGAGGTAAAAGTGAGTACAGTAGAACACATACTGGCCGCACTGGTAGGAATGGGCGTTGATAACTGCCTGATCGAGATCAACGGTCCGGAGATACCCATCATGGATGGCAGCAGTGAGCCTTTCGTAGAGATCATTGAAGAAGCAGGCGTACTGGAGCAGGACGCTACCAAAACATGGTACAGCATTGATAACAATATCTCTTTTTATGATGATGTAAAAAGAGTGGAAATGACTGTATTGCCTTCTACTGATTATAAGATCACCACCCTGATAGATTTCAACTCACCGGTGCTGGGCACCCAGCATGCCAGTATTAAAAGCATGCAGGATTTTAAGCCGGAAATAGCACCCTGCCGTACCTTTTGCTTTTTACATGAACTGGAAACCTTGCTGGAACACAATCTTATCAAAGGCGGCGATATCAACAACGCCATCGTGGTAGTGGACAAAGCGGTTACCGACGAAGAAATGTCAAGACTGGCAAAAGCCTTTGGAAGAGAAAAAATTGAAGTAAAAAGTGAAGGATACCTCAATAACCTGGAGCTTCGTTTTCCCAACGAACCGGCCAGGCACAAATTGCTGGATGTGATCGGCGACCTGGCTTTGGTTGGTTATCCCATCAAGGGGCATATCATGGCCAACAGGCCCGGGCACAGCACCAATGTTGAGTTTGCCAAACGCATTAAACAGTACATCAAAAAAAATAAGCATACCAAGGATATTCCCATTTACGATCCCAACCAGGCGCCGGTGTTCAACCTGCAGCAGATTGAAAAAACACTGCCGCACCGCTATCCTTTTTTGCTGGTAGACAAGATCATTGAACTCACGGATAAGCATATTGTTGGTGTAAAGAATGTCACTTTTAACGAGTTTTATTTCCAGGGTCATTTTCCCGGAAACCCGGTGATGCCCGGGGTACTGCAGATCGAAGCCCTGGCACAAACCGGCGGCCTGCTCTGTATCAATGCAATGCCCGAAGGCCAGTACGATACGTATTTTCTTAAAATAGACAATTGTAAATTCAAGCAGAAAGTTGTTCCCGGTGACACCATGCTGCTAAAGATGGAACTGATTGAACCGATTCGCCGGGGTATCTGTGTAATGAGGGGAAGCGTTTTTGTTGGAAACAAACTTTGTACAGAAGCAGACCTTACAGCCCAATTGGTAAAACGCAATTAATCATTTGGTAATTGGATTGCTCTTTAAACCATTTTCAGTTGTCAATATTGATCTTAAAAAAAGAGCATCAAATCACCAGATCATCAAATCACCAAATTGACTTATGATTCATCCACACACATACATACATCCCAACGCCAAACTGGCTACCAACGTAAAGGTTGATCCGTTCAGCGTGATCCATCCAAACGTGGAAATTGGGGAAGGCACCTGGATCGGCAGCAATGTTACCATTATGGAAGGCGCCAGGATCGGTAAAAATTGCCGCATTTTCCCCGGGGCCGTCATTGCAGCCATTCCGCAGGATCTGAAGTATGAAGGAGAAGTCACTACTGTTGAGATTGGTGACAATACCACCATCCGTGAGTTTGTTACCGTAAACCGCGGCAGTAAAGACCGGTGGACAACCAGGGTTGGAAGCAATTGCCTGCTGATGGCTTATAGCCATATCGCACATGACTGCATCATTGGGAACAATTGTATCCTTAGCAACAATACACAAATGGCAGGACATGTAGTGGTTGGTGATTTTGCCATACTGGGTGGTATGTGCGCCATACACCAGTTTGTGCAGGTAGGCCAGCATTCATTTGTAAGCGGCGGTTCACTGGTAAGTAAAGATGTGCCGCCTTACATCAAGGCTGGCCGTACACCATTGAGTTATGCAGGTGTAAATTCTGTGGGTTTAAAGAGAAGAGGTTTTTCGCTTGACAGGATCAACCAGATACTCGACATCTACCGCATTATTTACAACAAGGGAATGAATACTTCACAGGCCCTTAATTTTATTGAAGAGGAGATCACCGCAACCGATGAGAGAGATGAGATCGTAACATTCATACGGGATAGTGGAAGAGGCATCATCAAAAGATTCATCAAGGGCAGTATGGATGATGAGTAATTTTTTAACGGGCTTCGGTTTTTCATAGCATCATCCTTGTGTCACTCACTTTTACTTTCATCTCTTTGTTCAGCAAACCGGAACATGCAAATTACGCTTACCAATACTGGCAAAAGATTTAACCGGGAGTGGATATTCCGGGGCGTTAACTACCAGTTTGAGTCGCCCAAAAAATACGCCATCACTGGTTCAAATGGCTCTGGAAAATCAACCTTATTGCAGGTGATTTCAGGAGCGCTTACGTTTAATGAAGGTACTGTTGTGTTTAACAACGATCAAAAGTCAACCCCCAACGAGCAACAATTTCAATACATCTCCATTGCCGCACCTTATCTCGAACTCATCGAAGAAATGACGGCCAATGAAATGCTCGATTTTCACACACAATTTAAACCGCTGACCGTTTCCAAAAGCGAAGCGCTTGGGATCACCAATCTTACCAAAGCGGCAGACAGGCAGATCCGTTACTTCAGCAGCGGCATGAAGCAGCGGTTAAAACTGGCGCAGGCATTCTTCAGCAGTTCGCCCATTCTCTTACTGGACGAACCCACCACCAATCTTGACGCCGAAGGCGCTGCATTGTACCGTCATCTGATACAGGAACATACTGCCGGCAAGCTGGTGATCATCAGCAGCAACGATAAAATGGAATATGATTTTTGCGATGAAGTGATTGCCATCGGGGACTATAAGTAAATGGCTGATGTCGGATATGTAAAAATCAGCCATCATACATCATGTATCCGCCATCCTTGCTTACCTTCTGCTGGCGATCAATAAATTCAGATCAGTAAATTTCAGGTCAAATCTTTCACTCAGGTAAAAATTGGTAAGACTTCCTTTAAACAAATAGATACCGCTGCGGATATTGATCTTGTGCCATACAATGTGATCAATGCCGCCTTCATCTGCTGTTTCCAGCAGCAACGGCATCAATACATTACTAATGGCCTGCGATGCGGTACGGGCAAAACCACTGGGAATATTCGGTACGCAATAATGTATCACATCATATTTTTTGAAGGTTGGCTTTTCGTGAGTAGTTACTTCGCTGGTTTCAAAACAACCGCCACGGTCAATGCTTACATCCACGATCACTGTGCCTGGTCGCATATTGCTTACCATACTTTCTGTTACCACAATGGGGGTTCTGCCGCTGGTGCTGCTCAAAGCGCCTACTGCTACATCACAGGTCTTTAACTGCTTGGCAAGTATCTTGGGTTCCAGCACCGAGGTCCATAAGCGGCCGCCGATATTATTCTGCAGGCGCTTTAAGCGGTAAATGCTGTTGTCAAATATTTTTACACTGGCACCCATGGCCAGGGCCGTTCTTGCAGCATATTCCCCAACAATACCGGCGCCGATGATGATTACTTTTGTTGGTGGAATTCCACTGATACCTCCTACCAATACGCCCTTCCCGTTATTGGCATTGCTTAAATACTGGCCGGCTATCAGCATCACTGCACTGCCGGCAATTTCACTCATGCTTCTTACAATAGGATTGTGGCCACTATCATCTTTCAGGTTCTCAAAACTGAGCGCCGTAATTTTTTTATCCATCATTTTTTGAAGGATGTCTTTCTTCATAACGGCTAAGTGTATGGGAGAAATGATATACTGGCCGGGCTTCAGCAACTCACATTCTTCCTCACTCACCGGGGCGCTTTTTACCAGGATATCACATTCATACACCTGGGTTTTATCAAATGCGATCTTAGCGCCGGCATCACTGTAGTCTTTATCGCTGTAACTGGCGCCTTCTCCTGCCTTTGTTTCCATAATTACCTGGTGGCCGTTGGCGATCATTACCCCCACCGCTTCCGGTGTAAGCGCTATCCTGTTCTCACTAAAAGATGTTTCTTTTGGTATGCCAATATATAATTCGGTCCCTTTGGGTTTCACATCCAGTGTTTCTTCTAAGGTTTCGTAACTAAAAGAGGGGGAAACGAACGGTTTTGATGTAGCCATAAATTAATTGAAGTGCTTGTTAACCCTGGCGGCGGCTTCGCCCCGCCGGCGGTTACGTGTTTTTAAAACTTATAAGTTGCTTACAATTTACAAATTTATTGTGAGCTTTCTGGTATCATTATCCACAGGTACGATCTGCACGTGCAAAGTGTTTTCAGGAAAAAGGCCCGCCGCTTTTTCCGGCCATTCAACAAAACAGTAATTGCCAGAATACAAGCAATCTTCCACACCTGTTTGTATGGCTTCTTCTTCATCTTTTAACCGGTAAAGATCAATGTGGTAAACAGGTTCATTGCCGGCAGCCTGGTACTGGTTGATGATAGAAAAGGTTGGACTTCCCACTGCATCCTGCACCCCCAGGGCCGTACAAACCGCATGGATAAAAGTGGTTTTACCAGCGCCCATTGCTCCATGAAAAGCAATGGTTCTGTTCTTAGTGATAAGCGACAAAAACCTTGCTGCTGCATTATCGATGTCTTTCAAAGCAAAATTTATATCCATGTTGCAAAGATATTTTCCATCATTAGCAATTCAATCACAGCATGCATGAATAATTTTGCAGTATGGAAAAAGTAGAATGGAAAGTAGAAGGAATGGATTGCACCAATTGCGCCCTCACCATCACCAAATATCTTAACAAAGAAGGATTGAAGGATGTGAAAGTGAATTTCATCGGTGGTGATGTAAGTTTTGAGATGAACGATAACAGCAATAAAGAAGCCATTGCCAAAGGAATAGGGAGCCTGGGATACAAAGTAGTGAATGAAGATCAACCGGCACAAGCCATTCAACGTACAACATTCAACATTCAGAACATTTTCAAAAATCATTTACAGCGTTTTCTTTTTTGTCTGCCTTTTACGCTGGTTTTAATGCTGCACATGTTGCCCTGGCATATTCATTTTTTGATGAATCCATGGATACAGTTGGGCATTTGCCTGCCTGTTTATATCGTGGGCATGAGTTATTTTGGAGTAAGTGCAGTGAAGAGTCTTAGGGGTGGAGTACCCAATATGAATGTGCTGATTGCCCTTGGTGCCACAGCCGCATTTGTGTACAGTCTTACCGGCACGATCGGCGATATGGGGATGGATTATGTTTTTTACGAAACCACCGCCACCATTATCACACTCGTATTTTTAGGGGAGTGGGTAGAGCGTCGTGCGGTTGAAATGACGCAGAAAGAGCTGAACAAATTATCAAAGCAGCAAAAAGTGATGGCGAATATGATCGCCTTTGACGATGAACACAAAGAAAATGTATTCCCGGTGGAAGCTGCACAACTTCGGGTGGGCGATCTCATCCTGATCAAAACAGGAGAACAGGTACCCACTGATTGTAAAATTTTATGGGGCGATGCACACGTAAATGAAGCATTGCTTACCGGGGAAAGTAAGCCCATCAGCAAACAAAAAAAAGACGCGTTAACCGGCGGTAGCCTGCTTACAGAAGGAACTGTTAAAGCACAGGTTACTGCAACAGGTAAGGATACGGTACTGAGCAACATTGTAAACCTGGTAAAACAGGCGCAAACCGAAAAGCCTCCCGTACAACAACTGGCAGATAAGATAAGTGCGGTGTTTGTGCCGGCAGTGATAGCCATTTCATTGCTTACTTTTTTGATCAATTATTTTGCGTTCAACATATCAGCTACTTCTTCGCTGATGAGAAGTATTGCTGTACTGGTGATCAGTTGCCCCTGTGCGATGGGCCTGGCAACGCCTGCTGCCATTGCTGTTGGGTTAGGCAGGGCAGCAAAAAGCGGCATCCTTTTTCGCAATGCCAGGAGCCTGGAACTCTTTAAAAATATTCGTACGGTAGTGTTTGATAAAACCGGCACTCTTACCAAAGGCAATCTTACCATTGCAGCATTTGAAACAACCATTGATGCGGCAGAATTTAAGCAGGTTGTTTTTTCGCTGGAAAAATATTCCAATCATCCTGTAGCGAAAGCGATTACCAATGAATGGAAAACCAGCAAGGTTATTTTCTGGAAAAAAGTGGAAGAGATAAAAGGGCTGGGGGTAATTGCTGAAGAGGTGAATGGAAATAAATACCAGTTAGGGTCGCATAAAATTGCAGCCGGGTTAACTGCAGATAACACACACACTGCATACCTGTTGAAGAATGATGCATTGATCGGCTGGGTTGATATGGATGACGAGATAAGAACAGAAGCTGCCGCGGTGATCAGCTACCTGCACAGTAAACAGATCAAAACAATTTTATTGAGCGGCGACAGTGAAGCAAGAACAAAAAAAGTTGCGCTGGAATTGGGTATTGATGAAGTGTATGCCGAAAAAACACCGCAGGAAAAATTAACGATCATTGAACAGCTCAATGCTGTTGCCCCGGTGGCGATGGTTGGTGATGGCATTAACGATGCGCCTGCATTGGCAAAAGCAACGATTGGTATATCACTCAGTGATGCAACGCAACTGGCCATGCAAACGGCGCAGGTAGTGCTGATGAATAGAGGCATCCAGCATTTACCGCTGGCATTGGGTTTAGGTAAACATACGTTCTCCACCATCAAAGGAAATCTTTTCTGGGCCTTTATTTACAATGTGGTGGCCATACCTGTTGCAGCTGTTGGTTTGTTGCAACCCGGTCTTGCTGCGCTGGCCATGGGTTTCAGCGATGTGGTGCTGGCCATAAATTCTATCCGGTTAAATTATAAGAAAGTGATTTAATTTAGGGCAGAATTATTTTCATTTGGCCATACAGCACATCTTAAAAGAATATTGGGGTTACGACTCGTTCCGTCCTTTGCAGGAAGATATCATCAATGCTGTACTCGATGGAAAAGATGTGCTGGCATTATTACCTACCGGTGGAGGAAAATCCATTTGCTTCCAGGTGCCGGCCCTCGAAAAGGAGGGCATCTGCCTGGTGATCAGTCCGCTGATCGCCCTGATGAAAGACCAGGTGGAAAATCTAAAACGAAAAGGCATTCTAGCCCTGTCTGTTTATTCAGGCATGAGTTTTATTGAAACCAAAAAAACATTGCAGAATGCGGCTCACGGAAATTATAAATTCCTCTATGTTTCGCCGGAGCGCCTGGAAACAAATTTGTTCCTCGATTATTTGCCGGAAATGAACATCAGCTTAATTGCAGTAGATGAGGCGCATTGCATCTCCCAGTGGGGCTACGATTTTCGCCCGCCTTATCTCCGCATTGCTGCATTAAGGGAGCATTTGCCCGGTGTGCCTGTACTGGCGCTCACTGCATCGGCCACCAAAAATGTACAGGATGATATTTGTGAAAAATTAGCGTTTGCAAAAGACCAGCAGCGCTTTCAGCAATCCTTTGAACGGCCGAACCTTTCTTACAGTGCGTTCGATGTGCCTTCCAAACAAAATAAGCTGCTGGAGATATTGCGTAATGTAAAAGGTACGGGCATTGTATATTGTAAAACGCGGAAGCATACAAAAGACATTGCTGAACTACTGAAGCTTAATAATATCAGCTCAGACTTTTATCATGCGGGATTAAGCAATGAAGAAAGGAACAGGAAGCAGGAAGACTGGATCAATAACAAAATAAGGGTGATCGCCTGCACCAACGCTTTTGGAATGGGCATTGATAAACCAGGCGTAAGGGTGGTGGTACATTACGGAGTTCCTGATTGCCTGGAAAATTATTACCAGGAAGCGGGCCGGGCAGGCCGTGACGGGAGGCGGGCATACGCCGTGCTGCTGTTCAATAAAAAAGAACTGCAGGACCTGCAGCAACAGTCTGCTATCCGTTTTCCCACTAAAGAAACGATCCAGAAAATTTACACAGATATCATGAACTACCTGCAAATACCGGCAGGCAACGGTGAGGGCAACAGTTACGATTTTGACCTGGCAGGTTTTGGCGCTGCTTTTAAAAATGATGTGCTCACTACTACTTATGCCATTAAAGTGCTGGAGCAGGAAGCGGTATTTGTTTTCAGTGATTCTTTTTATAAACCCTCCACCCTGGTATTTACCTGCGGCAGGGAAGAGCTCAACGAATTTGAACAGCAGCACCAGTCCCTGGATGTTCTGATAAAAGCCCTGCTCCGTTCCTATGAAGGCATCTTCGATTTTCCGGCCGGGGTCAACGAACAGCACCTGGCAAAATTCACACGCCAAACAAAAGAACAAATATTGCAGCAGTTGCAGCAACTGGTTCAGTTCGGGCTGGTGGCCTATCAACCTCAAAAGGATAAACCACAATTGCTGCTATTGCAAAACAGGATGTATGCAGACAGCTTTTCCATCAACTTAAAGGATTTTACAAAGCGAAAGCAGTTGTTTGAACAGCGGGTTGCTGCCATGACGGGTTTTACAGAAAGTACCATTCAATGCAGGAGCATGCAAATAGCCGGTTATTTTAACAGCCCCCTCGAAAAAAAATGTGGTATCTGTGATAACTGCATCAACCAGCAGGCCCTTGTTATCAGTACAGAAGATTTTGATGCCATCCACCAGCATATCCTCACCGTGGTAAATGAAGCGCCTGTTTCCATACACGGGTTACTACAACCTTTATCTAAGATCAAAAAACAGCAGTACTGGAAAGTGCTGGATTACCTGCAGGAAGAGAAAAAGATTTTTTTTAATAAAGAAGGTAAACTGGTAAATAAACTCTAATCGAAATCCTTTGCGGAATAAACGATAAAAAAAACGTGTCAGCCCCGGAAGGCAAAAAAAAAGGGACCAAGATAGAAATCTAGTCCCGCTTTAAAATCCAATATCCTATGAAAAACCGATGTAAAAGTAACTGCCTTTTACCGATTCTCCAAATTATTTGAGGTTTTTTTGTAGAATTTATACTACATAGTGTCGAATATTACCAAAAGATAAGTAATTAAATGATTATTAATGAGTTTGGTGAATG
>APMI01001481.1_pt1 | contig 31025 bp, 28 predicted proteins | sample 667938 | NCBI WGS metagenome assembly APMI01 (sample SAMN01084076, study PRJNA167559) | wastewater metagenome | biome: Wastewater | place: Denmark: Ejby Moelle, Odense | collected 2011-11-28
TGTGTGTCATCCTGTGCCTTAGTATACCTTGCGCGGGGCGATCTTCTCTAGTATAATAACGGTTAACACCTTACGTATCAGATCATGCCCAATTTGGCTCTTTAGCTCGTCGTCCGCGGAGCGGCGCGCGAAGACAATAGTGGAGCAGGTATAGGCGGTGTGTCACCACATACTGTGGCTCTTTAGCTCAGTTGGTAGAGCAGAGGCCTGAAGAGCCTTGTGTCCCCAGTTCAAGTCTGGGAGGAGCCACCAAATTTAACACCTCACGCGTGTCGTGAGGTATTAAATTTGGTCACATTCTCGAGGCTTGAACTGGGGGTTTTGCATAGCAAAACGAACCCCAGGGCAGCAGAGTGAACGAAGTGCGGAAAAGCAGCCGCAGGCTATTTTTCCGCGCGAGTGAGCGGCGGAGGCGCCCAAGCGCCAATGTCTGGGAGGAGCCACCAAAAAATGCGCCTGGTTTCGATCGGGTGTTTTCTTTTGGCAATCTCTGATACAATTACCTTATGGTTATATCACATCTTACGATTGTCGCTGCCGAGGCTGTGCCGGCCGGAAAGCCTGCTTTGATAGCGCTGGTGGGGCTATTTGTGCTGGCGGCGCTTGGTAGTCTACTCAGAATCCGCAAAGTTAATCGAAACTAATCACTATGTTCAAGACATTCGTCCGCCATCGTCTGCAGCAGTACGTGCGCAAGTATTTTGCCAAACACCCAGAGGTGATTCTGGTGGTGGTGGCTGGCAGCGTTGGCAAAACTAGCACCAAGCGTGCGCTGGGCACTATCCTCAACATGCGCTATCGGGTGCGGATGCACGAGGGCAACCACAATGCCGATATTTCGGCGCCACTTGCAATCCTGGGTATCGATTACCCGGGTAGCTTGCGTAGTGTGGGCGCATGGATTTCGGTGTTTCGGGCAGCGCGGCGGCGCATTCGGCAGCCGAGCGATGTCAATGTCATCATCCAAGAGCTCGGCACCGATCGGCCCGGCGACCTAGCGACATTTGCCAGCTACTTGCGGCCAAATATTGCGCTGGTGAGCGCGGTGACACCCGAGCATATGGAGTTTTTTCAGACGCTTGATGCGGTGGCGCGCGAGGAATTATCAGTCACTAAGTTCTCTGATTTTGTGCTGATTAACCGTGACGACGTGAGCGATGAGTACGCTAGCTACCTCGAAAATCCCAACATGTCTACCTATGGCACGACTGCCCTGGCCGAGAACTGCTTCGAAATCCGCGATTTTACCCCAGATACGGGGTATACCGGCATGGTCAGCTCACCGCTGATGGCCCAGCCGCAGCAAATGCAGGTGCAGGTGGTCGGCGAGCACAGCCTGCGCCCGATTATTGGCGCTATCGCCGCCGCGCTAAAGATCGGTATGGCGCCCGACGACATTGCCGAAGCGCTCAAGCAAATCAAACCAGTGCCCGGCCGCATGAATCCACTACGCGGCATTGGCGGTACGGTCATCCTGGACGACACCTACAATTCTAGCCCGGCGGCCGCCGAAGCGGCGCTGCGCACGCTGTATGGTTTTGCCGATGCGCCGCAGCGGATCGCCGTGCTGGGCAGCATGAACGAGCTTGGCAGCAGTAGCCAGGTAGAGCACGAGGCGCTGGGCCGTATGTGCGACGGTGGGCTGCTTGCCTGGGTCGTGACGGTGGGCGAAGAGGCCGAGAAGCACCTTGCTCCGGCTGCTCGTCAACGCGGCTGCCAAGTCAGATCATTCCGAAGCCCTATCGACGCCGGTGCATTTGTGCGCAGTGTCAGCGAGCCAGGCGCTTACATTCTCGTCAAGGGTTCGCAGGGCGGCATTTATCTCGAGGAATGTGTCAAAGTGCTCTGCGATATGACCGAAGACATCGAGCTGGTGCGCCAAACGCCAGAGTGGATGCGCATCAAGAACGAATTTTTGTCGAAATACACCACTGCATCATCTAATTAATCTGCCAGGGAGAGGCATACAACCATGACACCAACACAACAACCATCCGACGAGCAACATGAGGGAGTACTTGGCGAGGCGCCAGAAAAAACCGAGGCACCAACCGCCACTATGCCGGAGCCCGCCGCCATTACGCCGCCATCGTCGTCTGAGCCCGTTGCCCCGGCCGGGCCGATGCCTGTATTTGATGATCGTCGGCAGCGTCCATCGCGCAAAAAGTGGCTGTTTGTGGGTCTTGGCGTTGCGCTCCTGCTGGCGCTGATCGGCGGTGGCGCCTATGCGTATACTCAGTACCAAAAACCCGAAAACGTTGTGCTCGACGCGGTTATAAAGGCCGCTACGGCCAAAACCACGCAGGCAAAAGTTACCATTACGTCGTCGTATAGCTACGAAAACAGCGGTACGAAGATTAGCCTAAAGCGCCTGGTGGTTGATCTGCGCGGCACGGTCGACCCGCGAGCTGACCAAAACGCTAGCCTCGAGCTGCTGGTCAACGACAAGCTAATCACACTCAATGCCCAAGGGTTTGTGGACGATAATGGCGACGTGTATTTTCGTCTAAACAACCTTGATCAAGCAGCGCGCAGCCTGTATTCGATATTCGGCGACAGTGACACTCCAAGTGCTGTGATCGAGGCGCTTGCGCCAATCCAAAACAAGTGGGTACGCTACAGCCTAGACGATATGCGTCGTGCCAGCGAAGCCTCGGCCAAAACCACTACTTGCATGATTGACACGTACAAAAAATACCAAAAAGACGGCACGCTTAATCGCGATCTGACAGCCAAATACAAGGCGCATCCATTTGTCAAAGCGACCAACAACGGCACTTCGCGCGATGGCCTGACTGATTACGAGGTGTCGATCGACAGCGACAAACTAACGGCGTTTAGCGCGGATATGCTGGATACGCAGCTATCTAAAGACCTGCGTGCGTGCGATGGTTCGCAGTCGAGTAGCCAAGCCTCGATCGAGCACAGCGTCAAATCTTCGCCGCTATACAGCGACAGTTCAAACGGTGATATCAGCACCAAGGTGCATGTGCTGGTTGAGCCATGGCTGCACGAATTGCGCCGCATCGAAACTACTACTACGTTCAAAAACGGTGCTACATCCGAGACCGTATCTACTGTTAGCGAGCTTGCCTACGACAACCGCGTGGCACTTGCAGCCCCTAGTGGTGCAGTGTCGGTAGAGGAATGGCTGAAGCATTTCGATAAGCTCGGCAGCGCCCTTAGCGACAACCAGCCAAGCGGGATCAAAAAAGTCCAAAAAACTGCCGATGCCAAGAATATGGCTACCGAGGCACTCGGTGCCGCCAATCAATATGCCGCCGAACACCGTGGTGCGCTGCCGCCTAATGCCGCTGCCGTGCAGAATTATCTGTATTCGAGCACCGAGCTCGGCGCTACTCGAGTAACTGCCAAGCCACCAATCGACGAGACGAGCGTGCAGTACGCTATGTGTGGTACCACCGAAGCCTATATCGTGTACTATGATGCTAACGCCGGGCATTTGGCCGCGCTGGGTGTTGGCAGCGGCCGCGACACTCAGAACTTTAGTGCTGGCAGTGCCTGTCGCGGTAACATCACCTAGCTGATCTGCGCGCGTATCTGTTATAATAGACCCAATGAAGCGCTACAATCCTACCGACATTGAGCCAAAATGGCAGCAAATTTGGGCTGATGATCAGCGATACGTGTCGCCCGATGTCAGCGCCAAACCGACCTACTACGTGACGGGAATGTTCCCGTACCCTAGTGGTGCGGGCATGCACGCCGGGCATTTCATGGAGCATTCGATTGTTGATAGTGTGGCGAGGTTTCGCCGGGCGCTTGGCTATAATGTGCTGTATCCAATGGGTTGGGATAGTTTTGGCCTACCGGCAGAAAATTACGCAATCAAAACGGGCAAAAAGCCCCAGGATACCACGCGCGAAAACATCGCGAATTTTAAGCATCAGCTCAAACGCGTTGGCGCCAGTATCGACTGGTCGCGAGAGCTGAATACCGCTGATCCTGAGTATTACAAATGGACGCAGTGGATGTTTACGCAGCTATTTGAGCGTGGCCTAGCGTACCAAAAAGAAGCCAATCAGTGGTGGTGTCCCAAGGACAAAACCGTGCTCGCCAATGAGCAAGTGGTCGGCGGCCGGTGCTGGCGCTGCGAAGAACTGGTGGTGAAAAAACCAATGAAACAGTGGTTTTTCAAGATCACCGACTACGCCGATGCGTTGCTTGAGGAAATCCCCGCGCTCAACTGGCCCGACAAAATCAAAACCGCCCAAACCAACTGGATCGGCCGCAGCGAAGGGGCTACTATTCTTTTTGATATTGATAAGAACGAAGTTTCTAGAGGGAATGTTAAAGGAATGATCGAGGTTTTTAGTACTCGTCCAGATACAATCTTTGGTGCGACGTTCCTGGTGCTCGCGCCCGAGCATCCATTAGTAAAAGACTTGGTAAATGATGACACGCGTGAGGCGGTGAGCGCCTACTGTAACGCCGCGATCAAACGCTCCGAAATCGAGCGCGCGAGCGAGGGTAAAGAAAAAACTGGCGTGTTCACCGGTAGTTATGCTATCAATCCCGCCACGGGCGAGCGGATCCCAATCTGGGTGGCCGACTACGTACTCTGGGGCTACGGTACCGGCGCGATTATGGCTGTCCCCGCGCACGACGAGCGCGACTACGAATTTGCAAATGCATTTGATCTACCAATCATACAAGTAGTTGCTGATTATGAGGAATGGCACGACGGCGTGAGTGCACTACGCAATGATGTCGAACAGATAAAGAGACCTGCAATCAATGCTATCATTTGCAACACGAAGGGTGAATATTTGCTCGAAATCGAAAGTGACAACCATGTCCATTTCGTAGGCGGTGGCATAGACCCTGAAGATAATAGTGTAGAGGAAGCAATTCGACGAGAAGTCCGTGAAGAAACGGAATATACCAATATTATTTCTATCCGCCAGGTCACGCCATATACTTCTGTGAATGGATATCGCCATACAAAAAATAAGAATCAAATGACTTGGGGCGCATTTTATGAAGTTGTCGTAGATGATTCCGTGCAGGTCAAAAGCGAAATTGAGGATGGACGACATACAATTGTCTGGCTTGGTAAAACTGAAGTCGAAGCAAAGATCAGCCCGAATTGGAAACATCATAGTGCCGCCTGGCGGCATTATCTCGCCGAGGCCTCTGTATTTACGCTAAATACTTGTGAGGGCACGATGGTCAATTCTGGCCAGTTCGACGGGATGGCATCGAGTGAGGCGCGTGAGCAGATTGTGGCGTGGCTCGAGCAAGAGAATCGCGGACGCGCCAAAGTTACCTACAAAATGCGCGATTGGCTGATTAGCCGCCAGCGCTACTGGGGTGCGCCGATTCCGATTATCCACTGTGAAAAAGACGGCGCCGTGGCCGTGCCGGCCGATCAACTACCCGTGCTACTGCCCGATGTCGATGATTTTGCGCCAAAAGGTGACGGCAAATCACCGCTGGCACGCGAGACCGACTGGGTGAACACGACCTGTCCGACCTGTGGCGGCCCGGCCACACGTGAGACCGATGTGATGGACGGCTACGCCTGTAGCTCGTGGTACTTGCTACGCTATACCGACCCGCACAATGCCGAGGCAGCGTTCGCACCAGACAAGGTCAACACCTGGGCGCCGCTTGACATGTACGTCGGGGGCGATCACGCGGTGGCGCACCTGCTGTACGTGCGTTTTTGGACACACGTGTTCCGCGATATGGGCCTGACGGATTTTGCTGAGCCCGTGCAGCAACTTGTCTACCATGGTCTGATTCAGGCAGAAGACGGCCGCAAGATGAGTAAGAGCCTAGGCAACACCGTGGATCCGCTCGAAGTCATCGATGCCGGGTATGGTGCCGATGCACTGCGCACCTTTGAATTATTCCTCGGGCCAATTGACGAAAATTCCAACTGGTCGAGCCGCGGCATCGCTGGTGTGTACCGATTTCTCAACCGTGCCTGGGCGCTGGTACAGGAGTACATGGAGTGGAGTACGCAAATAGCGGGTGACGACGTGCGGGGCAGCACCCGAAATTCTTCGCAGGATGCAAAAATTTCAGAGGCGGACGCGTCGGCAGTACTCGCACCTAGCGACCTACGTAGCGATGCCGTAGGCAAAGCGTACGACGGGAGCGGCAAGGTCTTGCAACACCTGACACACGCTACTATCAAAAAAGTCACCGACGACATCTATCGCTTGAGCTTCAACACTGCGATTGCCGCACAGATGGAATTCGTGAACGAACTCTACAAGTTAAAACTGAGTGGCTTTAACGACGATTGGCGCTTTACGATCGAATCGCTCGTCAAGCTAGTGCAGCCGTTTGCACCGCATATGGCTGCAGAATTGTGGCAACAACTGGGACACGATAGCCAGCTCGACACCGAACCATGGCCGGTGTGGGACGAGGCATATTTGGTCGCCGACACCATGACGATTATTGTGCAGGTGAATGGCAAATTACGTGCCAAGCTAGAGGTGGCGCAGAGTGCGAGTGAAGCCGATATCAAAGCCGCCGCTTTGGCTGATGCAAACGTCCAGAAATTCGTATCCGGCGAGCCGCGCAAAGTGATTTATGTGCCGCGCAAGCTTGTCAGCATCGTCGCGTAGATAGCTGCGTGGTAACCCAACAACTAAAACGCCCCCTCCGAAAACTTCCCGGGGAGGGCGTTTTGGAGAGGGTTGGCGAGGGGAGCCTACTGACCAGCTTTGACGCGTCGATTGCGTTCGATGAGCGCCGGCTCCTCCTCGCGAACGCGGATCGCGTCGTGGAAGGCGCTAGATGCTCCTAGCAGGAGTATTAGTGCCACGGCTAGCAACTGTTGTTGATACACTTCAGCTGGCTGGTTCATGACCATGATCACCAACGTACCAACCAACACTACTACAGAGCTGTAGCGGTGCGCTCGCAGGGTGTCAAGGCTCATGTGCCGCATCCGCAGCGCCTTGATGGCGTAGTACACACCGATGCCGATCAGGACGAGCTCAATCATGATAACTCCTCAAAAGGTTGAAGATGCAGGCCGGAATGCCTAGCAGCTCTAATAGAATTACAGCACTATCTGTACCGATTGTCAACAATGGGCACGAATGGCGGCGTAACGAGTCGGGTAAACGCTTGAGATTGTCGGCATTATTTAGTATAATAATCATCAAGATTTATAGATAAGCCTGAAAAAAGGAGAACTTTACCCATGGCTCAACCAAAGAAACAAAGCAGCCCGCGCAAGACCGGCCTGCGCCGCAGTCACCTGCGCCTCAAGCTGGCGCGCCTTGTCAACTCGAAATCACCGGTAAAAGTGCGCACTACTAAGCGCGAATCTGGCAAAGCGAAATAAGTCGCCGCTGCCGTCATTTAACATACAAATCTAACATCGAACATTAGAAAAGAAAGAACCAAACGCTATGGCATCAAACCGCCACCTCGGTCGCATCGTCGCCCTGCAGACCCTTTACGAATATGAATTTCGCGTCGGCTCCGAAGATGCGGGCGTGGATGTCGCGCACATCCTTGGCCGCAACCTCGAGCGCTATGAGACCGCGATCGACGACAAGCCGTTTGTCGAAGACCTCGTGCGCGGCGTCATTGAAGCGACGCCAGAGCTTGACGACAAGCTGCGGCCGATGGCGCCAGAATGGCCGATCGAGCAGATTGCCCGGATTGATCGCAATATTTTGCGCCTTGGGCTGTTTGAGCTGATCTACCGCGGCGACAAAGTGCCGCCAAAGGTCGTGATAAACGAAGCGGTGGAGCTCGCCAAAGCATTTGGTTCTGATAATTCCAGCAAGTTCGTCAATGGCGTGCTCGGCACGGCCTATCGCACACTTGTAGAAGGGAAATCAGACACGCATGCAGAATCCCAAGCTTGATAAATTCAAGAAATATTTTGGCCGCAAACCCTCTATTCAGGAAATCGTCCGTGAGCCAACGGCTGGTGGCATTGTGTTTCGTCGCGATCGTAGCGGTGGCGTCGAAATCCTGCTGATTCAGGATCACAAAGATCGCTGGACTATTCCAAAAGGCCATATCGAGGAGGGCGAATCAGCCCAGGCGGCTGCCCGCCGCGAGATCGGCGAAGAGGCCGGGCTGCACGATGTTGACGTATTGGGCTGGCTGGGCAAGATCCATTTTCGCTATCGCCGCGTTGACAAGCTGGTGCTGATTAGCCAGCAGGTGTACCTGATGCGGGTCAATACCGACGGCAACGAAATTCAAAAAGAAGAGTGGATGAACGGCATCAAGTGGTTTCCGTTTGCCGAGGCGCTCGATCTGATTGAATACGAGGATATTGGCAAACTCATGCTGCTTGCAATGAAACGTATAAGACAGGAAAAATTATAATGAACCAGAGTATCACGTACTGCCGCCAGAGGTGCGCATAATGTCGGGCATGCAAACCGCGCCATATCAGGAATTTGCCCGCGAAAAACTAGGATTCGAGTACCAAAATCTCGACCTATTAATCACAGCCCTAACCCACCGCAGCTATGTTAATGAGCACAAAAAATCCGTATCTGAGCACAATGAGCGTTTGGAATTCCTGGGTGATGCCGTGCTCGAGCTGGTGGTGACTGATTATCTGTACCGGACGTTTGCCGAGCCCGAGGGGATTCTGACGAGCTGGCGCGCCGCGCTGGTGCGCACCGAGAGCATTAGTGCAGCCGGCGATCGACTAGGCTACGAGCCGCTGCTACGCATGAGCCGTGGCGAAAAAAACGGCAGCCCGCGCGCCCGCCAGCAAATCTTGGCAAATGCATTTGAGGCAGTCATCGGCTCTATCTATCTGGAGCGCGGGTATGATGATGCGGCGGTATTTATTACGCGCCATATCCTGTCGACGCTCGAGGAAATCCTGGCAGCCGGCAGCTGGCGCGACCCAAAATCACACCTGCAAGAAGTGTCGCAAAAAATCGACGGCGCCACCCCTGTGTATCGAGTACTCAACGAGGAAGGCCCCGACCACGAAAAGCTATTCACCCTGGGTGCGTTTGTCAATAATGTCGAAATGGGCCGCGGCATTGGCCCGTCTAAGCAAGTCGCCCAGCAGGCCGCTGCCCGTGCCGCCCTTGCTACCTATACTAAACGCACCAAGTAGCGCCCGACTGGCGTTGACATTACCCCTGTAAACGTGTATACTTGGTGAGAAGTAGAACTATCAAGCTAATGTGAAGTAAAAGGAAATCTAACGAATATGCTCGCAATTCGCCTCCAGCGTCACGGTCGCAAAGCCTATCCTGTGTACCGTCTCGCCGTCCAAGAATCTAACCGTCACCCTAGTAGCGGCCGTGTGGTTGCCTATGTCGGCAGCTACAATCCCCACACCAAAGAAGCCACGGTTCAGGTAGAGCTCGCGCAAAAATACCTAGATAATGGTGCTCAGCCAACTCCTCGCGTCGTTAAGCTGCTAGCTGATGCCGGCATCAAGCTGCCTGTTTGGGTAAAACAACCAAGCGCTGACAAGCAAAAAACCACCCGCAACACCGAAAAATTGCGCAAACACCAGCCAAAAGCTGAGCCAGAGGCCGAAGCTACGCCACAGGCTGACGAAGCCGCTGCGCCAGAGTCGTCCGACACCCCTGTCGAAGGCTAGTCTACCCCTGTCATTTGTCATCCCGAGCCTGGCTATGCGGCTCGGGATTTTTGCGGCTTTTTGCGGATGAACATGCTACAATGAGAGTACGGTATTTTAATAGAGAGACAGCAAAGGAGACCTGTGGGCATGTCAACTATCGACCAGCAATTTGTAGAATATATCGTAAAATCCCTTGTCGGACATCCAGATGATGTGGTGGTTGAGCGGATCATCGACGAAAAGGGCGTGTTGTTAACGCTGACAGTTAATCCCGAAGATCTTGGCCGCGTGATTGGCCGTCGCGGTATCACGGCGCAGAGCTTGCGTTCGCTGCTACGCGCACTTGGCACCAAAAACACTGCCCGCTACAACCTGAAGATCGTCAATAACGACCAAGACGGCGATGTCGTCATGTCGCCGGATGATCCGGCGGTGGATAATGTGGATAACTCTACAGATGAACCTGTGGATAATGAGGCGGCTGAGTCTGACTTCGCAAAAAAGTCCCGCAAAGAGCTTGCGGAACTGGACGACCTCGATATATAATAAACATTAGTTCAAACACATGAACTGCGAGAAGCTCTATGCGAGCAAACCAACAGGTTTGAGAGCCTTATATGTGTCAAAACCCTCATCGTTGTGATGGGGTTTTTGATTTGGTAACGCCTGAATAGCTGATGGCAGGGCAGCATGAACAATCGCGGGCGGCAGGTCCTAGTGTACTAGGAATTTTGAGATGCCAATCACGGCGACGTTGATGAGCACGAGCACGCCGACAATATAGGCCAGATAGATAGCGGCCGAGGTGCCGTGTTTTTTGGCGGCGTATTTTTTGATGACATCTTCGTGGTACGCTACGGCATCTGGTAGGGGCGTATCGTCATTGGCAGGATCGACTAGTGGCGCGCCGGTGACCTCCATGTCGGTATGGACGTTGGGGATGTCACGCTCGAATACGTGCGATGTATCGGGGTCGTCCTCTGGGTTGATGTTGGCGTGCAATGGCGCCAGCACCGTCTTGACAGAATTTGCCAGCCGTTCATCGCGTACGGCGGCGGTATCGGCCGCATCAGAGGGCCGCGGAGACGATTCGATATCCATATCATAAGTATACGGCATATTGGTTACGTTGGAAATAGTTGGCGAAGCAGGGTATGATAGTAACAGTGAAAAAACTCCAAGTCATCACGTTGTTTCCCGAAATGTTTGCCGGTGTATTCGGTAGCTCGATGATGTGGAAGGCTCAGTCAAACCAGCTGGCAAAGCTAAGCACGATTGATCTGCGCGAGTTTGGCCTAGGGCCACGACGCCAGGTGGACGACACACCGTACGGTGGTGGTGATGGCATGCTGCTGATGGTAGAACCACTGTATCAGGCGATTCAGGCTGCGCGCGCCAATGACCCGACCGCCAAGGTGCTGCTTATGACGCCGCGCGGCACCACCTGGCGCCAGGCGATGGCGCGTGAATATGCCGAGGCAACCCATGGCTATATTCTGGTGTGCGGCCGTTACGAGGGGTACGACGAGCGGATTGTAGAGTTTATTGATGCCGAGGTCAGTGTGGGCGAATACGTGCTGACTGGCGGCGAACTGCCGGCGATGACGATTATCGATAGCATCGTGCGGCTTATCCCGGGCGTGCTGGGTGGCGAAGAAAGCGCCGTGATCGAGAGCTTTAGCGATGCTGAGACGCTCGAATTCCCGCAATATACGCGACCTGCCAAATGGCGGGGCAGACAAGTACCTGATATTCTGCTGAGTGGACATCATGGACAAGTTGCCGAGTGGCGAGCCAGCCAGTCGCGGCGAATCGAGCGCGGTCTGTAACAAAAACAACCCTGGTAGCGGGTTGCTTTTAGATGTGTTGTGGTGGATCACGTAGAGCGAGTGCTACGGAAGTTTGGTGTGACTTGTTTGTTTTTGTAACGTTCGCTGTCACTACTGTACACCCCTGGTGGCGAAAACACAAGCGTTTTTGGCATATTTCACAACATTTTGCATAATTAGCATTTGATCTGCGGCCAGACAGGGTATAATAATAACTATGAAGACTACACATACACGACCCACCGACCGCCTAACGCTGCCAATGTATCGACGGGCATGTGCGGTGTTTGTGATGGTGCTGATGGTGCTGCAGCTGTTCCATTTTGAGCAGCTTCCGGGTGCGTTGATTGGGATGGGGCTGCCCGATAACGAGCTGGCAAGCCGCATCATCGCTATGGCACTGGTGTCGGCCGAGCTGGCGGCGCTGCCGTATCTGATTGGGATGCAATTGCGGCGACGCGTCGTGCAGGTGTCGCGCTACAGTGTGTTGGCTACGGGGTTGCTGTGGGTGCTGATATCGGCTTGGGGTGTGGGCTCGGGGATGACGCTGCCGCCGGCTGCTCTGCTGGGTACGACGCTCGATTTGGTGGGTGGCCAATGGCTACTATGGTTCTCGCTGCTACTGGCGCTACTGCTGGCTTGTGCAGCCTGCGACCTAGAGGCACTTGCGCGCCGATTCGACTTGAGCAAACGCCGCTAGAGTGCTATAATTCTAACTTGTCTAGTAGTGGGATGTCGCCAAGTGGTAAGGCACCGGGTTCTGGTCCCGGCATTCGGGGGTTCGAATCCCTCCATCCCAGCCAGGTGAAATGTGATGAATATACTGCATATGACGCGCAACCAACAAAGCTGTCCGGATTGGTGGCGATTTCCTAAAAAGTCCGAACTTGACTCTTTTTTACAACGAAGCTAGGGCCTATCAGCCTCCCCTCACCACGACACGCTACAATCTAGAGGTAGATGAGTACAGAATTCATCGCACAGCCAAGACATAAAAAAGGAGGATGCCTATGAAACTTCCTACAAAAACTATAACTTCGTTACTAGTGGTAACAGCGGTGGCTGCGGCCATGCCAGGGATAAGCCAAATTGGGCGGCGAAAGGCAAAGGCGGTTTCGCAGTTTGACCGGCTGCTGCAGCGCCATGATCGCAAGGGCGAGCTGCGCGCTGATGTGCTAAATATGACCCCCGAAGTGTTTCGCGATGCATTGCGCCGAATGAGTTTTGAGCGGATCTGTCGCCAGGCGGGTTTTGCGACGACGCGAGCCTTTAGGCTGGCGTTGCTGGGCCGCCTACGATTCGAGCTGCGCCAGCGTGGCTGGACGACGCGGCAGATCAACGGCTACGTACTGGCGCGCGCCGATCGCATTGGCTAGCCAACTTCAGCTATACACTATTAGTTGCTTGGGCGGTCGCGCGGTCTTGACGAGCAATAGCAAATCTTGTCGCAACTACCCTAATAACAAGTGCAATACTTACCATCAAAGGCGTATTGTACCATAGCGGAATCAGCAAATATGAATAAAATCGTAGGGCACACAGTGATAGTCCAAATCATTGCAAACCCCGCATCGACAACAGGGCGATTTGCCGCAAACCACAGCATGGCATGTAGCCACATCGTAATTGCGCCACTGATGCTTCCCCACACTACTACCCGTGTCGGACGGCGATGGGCATAATGCCGACACAATCTGCCGGTATATGTACAAAACGGGACGCCCACCAGTAATAGTGAGATGGCGAACGCTGACCATACTCTCCTCATCGTTACCTTGTAAGTATTCAGTATGTCTGGGTCCACACCATGAATGAACTGCGGATTGTCGCTAAAGTACACGATAGAAAACAGTGCGACCATTGTTATGCAAATCGATGCAATAATCCCCACAAACACACTCAGCAAACCACTCATGGCTATCTGGCGTTTAGTTGTATGGCGATCGGGTGACGTTGTTTGTGGCTCATGTGTATTTTTGGCAAGCTTTCTGCTGGGTATCATAGCAGATCGCTTGTGCTACTTGCATGTGATTATCGTCCGCGTCGACCCCCTCATCCTCGACCTCGACGGCAACGGTATCCAGACGACGAACCTGTCTACCTCTACGATGTATTTCGACGTTGATGCCAATGGCTACGCCGAACGCACCGCCTGGGTCGGCAAGGGTGATGGTCTGCTGGTACTTGACCGTGACGGCAACGGCAAGATCACCAGCGGCAAAGAGTTATTTGGTGATCGAACAGTCCTCGCCGACGGCACCGTTGCATCAAGCGGCTTCGCAGCGCTGGCAGATTTTGACCTCAACCATGACGGAAGGATCGACGCGCATGACCAAGTATTTAGTAAGTTGCGCATATGGCGTGATGAGAATAGTAATGGAATATCTGACGATGAAAAGACTGAATATTCGACCATGAAAGAATCTACTCACGCCATACTTAAAAACATATTGTCTTCAGTAATATCGCAGCGTATACTAGAAGTATAAGCAACAAAGTGAGGGGTTATGGCAAAGAAGAGTGCTCATCATGTGAAAAAAATATTTTCAAGAGTAAATGGATGTGGTTACTCTTGCCGCTGACCGTGATTATATTTATTCTATTCGTGGCGCACATGAACGACGCATCAGAAAAGTCTGCGGGACAACGTGTAATGGAACAATATTTGCACGAAAAATATAATGCTGACTTCGTTGTTTCTATGCCTGAGCGAAAAGGGAGCGGATTTGGCATAGAGGGTAATCTAGAGTCGGTAGCATACAAAAAGGGTGACGAAAACCTAAAGTTCATAGTCAGAACTTCGTCTAAATCTACTAATGATCGGTATTACGATGCCATATGGGGGCGCGAAGAAACCGCAAGATTGAAGGATATAATAGCTGCTATATTTGGTGATCATGTAACGTATAGTGTTCATATGATGTCGACAGACTTGTCTCGAGATGACTTAGGCGGAAAAGGAAGCGTACCGCCTTTCGATGAAGCAAGTAAAAAATATGGTCAAGAAATTACATATTACTTACTTATAACATCAGATGCACCCATTCATGACGGCAATAGGCGCGAAGTTAATGAGAGAATATACGCTTTGTTTAAGGATATGAAAACCGATACGAGTCTCGTATTTCACTATGGATATAACTTATCCCCCACAGACGTATATGGGGTATCGCTGAATCAGAATGACGTTAATGGGTTGACTTCGGCCAACGATCTTAATAAATATTGGTTCAAGACTAGTTAACTCTCTTCTGCTAAACTAAATAACAGATGAGTAGTAGGTACCAAAAACGTTCCCGAATCTCGGATAAGCAGTATCGGGTTATCGTGAAGCTGTTTTGCCAGGATCTTACTGCATCACAGATCGCAGAACTAACCGGGCTTAATCGTAATACGGTCAACAATACACTGGCATACATTCGTCAGTGTATTGTTCGTTTCTGCGAGTCCAGCTCGCCCCTCTCTGGTGAAGTTGAGCTCGATGAAAGCTACTTTGGTGCTCGCAGAGTTCGCGGTGTTCGGGGGCGTGGTGCCAGAGGCAAGACCATCGTGTTTGGGTTATTGAAGCGTCAAGGCAAAGTATACACCCAGATCGTGCCAGATGTCTCCCGAGCAACTCTGAAACAGATTGTACAATCCAAAGTTGAGCCAGACAGTACTATCTACAGCGATGGCTGGAAGAGCTACGACGGGCTGGTAGACTGGGGATACAAGCGGCATTACCGCGTCAACCACGGCCAGAATGAGTTTGCCAGGGGTAACAGCCATATTAACGGTATTGAGAACTTCTGGGGCATTGCTAAGGTCCGACTCTCAAAGTTGAGAGGGCTTAGAAAAGATCATTTCAATCTTCATCTCAAAGAATGCGAATGGAGGTATAATATGAGGCATGAAGATATGTATCATGAACTACTTAACTTGCTGCGAAAGGAGCGGCAGAGGCTGAGTTAACTAGTCTTGAACCTAAATATTATAGGAAGTGGAGGAATGTATAAATGCTAACGACTATACAAAATCTTGAATTGTGTAGACTAGTATATGAAAATTTACCGGATGCAGTGGGAGATGATAAAACCGATAATGTTGTTGAGATAGTTAAAAATTTTGGCTCAAAACCCGAATACGCTGCACTTAAGACGATGGCCGATTGGGTGTTGCTCAATACGTCCCATTCATCTGATTTTGCAGATGGGTTTTCTGGGGCGGCATTTAGAAACAATAATACCGGTGAAATTGTATTTTCATTCCGCGGTACGAACGATGCTTTAGACTGGGGATTTTCTAATATTCCCATCGCGCTCGGCTTAATTGCAAGGCAGTACACTAATGCAATACGATTTGTATATCAAACTCTTTACGAACAAGCGAATATTAAGTTTGCCTCAGAATCTAATATGCTGGAGCTATTAAACACAACAGCAAATGCGAGCTTCACGGGACACTCATTAGGAGGAGGCTTAGCTCAGTACTTGACGTTTCGTACAGCCGATCCTGCAACTGGCAACTTTGGTGTCCCATCGGAGACCTTCAACAGCGTCGGCATCGGCCAGAGTTTGGATATCCGTGAATTGTTAACATGCGGTAGCCAATATAATGTCACCGATCATGTCGACTCGCGAGATTTCGTAGGAGACTATGGCATTCAGTTGGGTACGACCATTCATCATGTCGATAAAAATGACCTGGATTATGCGCAAGTTGATTTCAAACAAATAGGCGAGATGCTAAAAGTTGATGTACTGCTACAGTCTGGCGAGATATCCTACGCCGAAGCCGAGTCAACTAAGTCTCGTATACTTGCGTCACTGAGCCAAGATCAACGCCTGGCAACTCAGAGCATATATAATGGCTACAGAAAAACTGGCGGTAGCGGGTTCGATATTGAACACTATCATGGTCTAGACAGGTTTATAAATAGCGATGGAAGTTTGGTGCGCGCCGTTAGTGCTCAGGACGGTATTGCCGAGTCGTCAAGTTGTGGTGGGCTGTTTAATGCAATTAATGCACTAAGGGTGATTGAAACAGCTAAGCGAGAAGGTAACTATAACTCTGCCCTAAACGGCACGCTGTTTTATGACGTTTCGAATGTATATACGCTTAACAATATATACTACTACAACTATTCTCTTGTAGCTGGCAGCCCCGTTAAGTATACCTATGATCCGAGTGCGATACGCTTTGCTGTTACACAATTAAATGGCATGAAACGCGGTATTCAAACCGGTGCGCTATCCCGGCAGTGCATAGACTACCAGAGCGCACAGATTGCTGGCAGCCGTCGCATCGATCCGCTCGTACTCGATCTAAATAATGATGGCATTAAGACCGTTAGTCTTGCGGAATCCAAAGCATACTTTGACCTTGAACGTGACGGAAAACTCTTAAAAAATCGAGCTGAAGAATACTTAAAAAATATATTGTTCATGCTCGCGCCTAAGGGTATAGTAAGAGTATAACGAAAGCGAGGGGAAAATCATGTCGGCAAAGAAGCATACTAAGAATTTAGCTAAGCCATTACATAAACAACTGCCATTCTGGTTGATCATACTTTCTGCAACAGCAATTATTATTGTAGTTATTTTTTTGTTGAATGGAGGAATGTGGATGAAAGGTGCGCAGTTGAAGTCTATGCAAGCTAGAGCAATAAATGAACAAGCGAAGATGGCATCATATTTACGTAGTAAATATGATGAAGATTTTAGTGTTGAAGGGCCCGCGTTAACAGGCTCTGGACTAGGAGCAAAGGGGGTCTGGAAGACGGTCGCGCACCCAACAAACCAGCGTGAGCTTAATTTCGATGTAAGCGGCCTCGAAGATTCGGATTCGTTCAGCGATCAATACGTGGCCGCTATCTGGAGTATTGAAGCCAACCAAGAATTTCAAAAAGTATTTGCAGAAGTTTACGGTAACAATGTTCAATCAAATGCTAGTGCTTCAGTTTCACTTTCCGGCGCTTTGGTAGAGCGTGCAACCAAAGTGTCGCCAAAATATAGTGAATCCAAGTCTCGAGAAGACGGATTTGCTTTACTAGTTAATATTAGCACCTCTAAACTACCAGAGGATAGTCTTTCTGAAGAGGCGCAGCGAATAAGTACTGTTATAGTCGGTCTTAGAGATAAAGGTATAAAGAATATACATCTGGATGTTCGTGCAGAATTAATTAATAACACGATATATACGTGTACGGCCTCACAGACAAAGTATGGGGACGTTATACCATCTGATATAATGAGCTGTTTTATAAAAAAAGGAGCAAACTAGATGCAGCCTCTTGAGTATATGTGTCTGTCTCAGCTTTCTTATATTAAGCTGAGTACACAATTTAGAAATCAAACATTAGGCTCATTAATAGCGCAGCATCTAATCACTGAAGATGATCTTTCTAGGCCGGAACTCTCCGAACTTAAAGACGCTAACGCGCCACTACGTTTCCATACATTGTTAAATGTTGAGCCTAATACCACCAGTGGTTTCGCTGGCGTTGCCCTGAAATCTCCTGATGGTAAGATAGTTTTTGCTTTCCGCGGGACGGAGCCAGATACGCTCGAAGACAAAGTCACCGACGCCCAGATTACTATGCCTAATCTTGCCAAGGATGGCATACCGCGACAGTTTATCGACGCATACAAATTCGTCCAAAGTGTGTTGACGGAGGAAAGCGGCCAATCACTCGTCACTAACGAAAGTCTTGCAAGCTATGTGCGCTCGAGTGGCGTAACTTTTACAGGCCACTCGCTCGGTGGTGGGCTGGCGCAGTTTCTGTCGTGTGAGACTGGAGGTGATGCTACGACATTCAACGCGGTTGGAATCTCAAACTTGTTGCCGATGCTAAAACCAGAGATGTTTAGTGGGCAAATCATAAATTATGTCAATGAAAACGATGGCGTGGGAAACTATGGTACAAGGATGGGAGAGACTAGGTACCTCAGAGACTCCAATAGTGAAATTCACGAGAATGGACTTATAGGCTCATTCAGACTATCAGATATATTCAGTAACAGCGTACTCGGCAAATCGCTAGATGAATGGATATGGGGATCACATGGCTCATCGGCTATGACGCATAAGGATAAGGACGGAAAAACTATACTGAATGAAGAAGTGCATGGACCGTCAGCCGATGTTGTAGTCGGCACGCAGATCGTACAAAGCGCGACAGCTATCATCAATACATTGGGTCCCCCGTCAAACTATATCGGTCAAGCGCTCGGTAGTGGTTTGTATATTGTTGCAGATAGTTATATAAATACTTTTACTGCTGCAAGTAAAGGCCTAGGTACCGGTATTGTTTTTTTGGGGGATAGTCTTGGTGGCGCATGCTTTGCAATAGGTAGTGATCTCGATAAAATGGTTGCGACAGTTCAGCGTGATACTGGTGAGTTCACGATTAATCTGCTTTCGTTATTATCTGACCTCATAGGTAGCAAGGATATCTTTGGACGTCAAGTTACCCTTGAATCACTTCTGGGCATTGATAAAAAATTTAGCTCTGCTACCACCGCCGTCCGCGTCGACCCCCTCATCCTCGACCTCGACGGCAACGGTATCCAGACGACGAACCTGTCTACCTCTACGATGTATTTCGACGTTGATGCCAATGGCTACGCCGAACGCACCGCCTGGGTCGGCAAGGGTGATGGTCTGCTGGTACTTGACCGTGACGGCAACGGCAAGATCACCAGCGGCAAAGAGTTATTTGGTGATCGAACAGTCCTCGCCGACGGCACCGTTGCATCAAGCGGCTTCGCAGCGCTGGCAGATTTTGACCTCAACCATGACGGAAGGATCGACGCGCATGACCAAGTATTTAGTAAGTTGCGCATATGGCGTGATGCAAACAGCGATGGCGTCTCGGGCGCGGATGAGCTTGCCGACCTGACATCTATCGGCATCACCTCGATCAATGTCGGCTCGGTTGTCACACAGGCAACGGATGTGATGAACAATATCCAGCAGCGGCTGGGCAGCTTTACGTGGAGCAATGGTACGCAGGGTGCGGCCGGTGAATATTTGCTCGGCCGTAATGCTAGCGATTCGCGAGATATCAGCCATGAGGGTATGAATATTCCTGTTGAAATTGCGTTTTTGCCCGATCTGGCCGGTGCAGGAAATGTTAGCTCGCTGCGCGTTGCAATGGCTCAGGATGTAAGTGGCACGCTGCAGACACTGGTGCAGCAATTTGTCGATGCACCAGATGTGGCGACACGCGATGCGTTGATGGCGCAAATCCTTTACCGCTGGACGAGTAGTGATACGATTGACCCTACGAGTCGCGGTGGATTGATTGATGCACGCCAGCTTGCAGTGCTCGAGAAATTTATGGGAACTAACTTCACGGGCACAAATGGCAGTTCACCCAACAACAACGCAGCACCGATGTTAAAGCAGGCATACGCCGAACTAAGCGACCGAATGTACGCAGCATTGGTCAGCAAAACAGTGCTAAAAGACGTAGTTAATGCAATTGGCTACAATACTAATGAGAGCGGCAGCATTACGCTTGACTTCTCAAAAGTTACGACAACGATCGACGACAAACTCGTCACCGATCACGCGGCGGGCGTGGCGTTGCTCGGCGAATTTGCGCGCGTCATGAAGGGCTACGACTTGCAAAAATTAGATGGCTGGAGCGCATTCCGCCAGCAATACGCCCTTCAGTCTAGCGAGTTGGCGCGGGCGATTGACGTCGTCGGTGTAGGGGTTTTGCAGGGCACTGCAACCTACGACTCTATTACCGCGCAAGTTGCTGGTCAAACGGTCGCGGGTGGCGACGACGGCGATAATTTGTATGCTCATGCAGGCGGTTCTGTTCTGTATGGTGATGCCGGTAATGATGGGCTCAACGGTGCCGCGGGGAATGACTATCTAGACGGTGGTGCCGGTGACGATTACTTGTATGGTGGGACGGGCGATGATGTGTATATGTACCATCTAGGTGATGGCAGCGACACGATATATGATAGCGATGGTGCGGACAAGCTGATATTTGGTAAGGGCATCACCGCTGACATGATCACGGTGGGCCGCACTGACTCGCGTGGTTCAGACTTGGTGCTGACAGTAAATGGTAGCGACAAGATAACAATTCGTGACTATTTCCATAACGATTATACGTGGGAGCGCCAAGATGCCAACAAAATTGAACATATTACATTTACGGATGGCACAATCTGGAACGCTGATACAATACTCGAAAAAGCGCGCGTGCAACACGGGTATGACAAGGGCCGGTCATACTTGTCCGGGTACGACGACCAAAAGAACATTCTGTATGCAGGCGCAGCGGGTAGCAATTTGTCAGCGAGTATTCAGGGTGATCAGCTAATTGGTGGTGACGCCAGTGACTCGTTGTGGGGGTCGACGGGCAATGATTTCTTGCAGGGAGGTCGGGGCAATGACTACATTACAGGCGGTAGCGGTGATGATACGTATGCATTCAAGCTTGGTGACGGCCAGGACACTATTTACGATGCAAGCGGCACTGACACGCTGCAGCTTGGTAGCGGTATTACCGCAGATATGGTACAGGTGAGCCGTACTGATTCTCGTGGATCAGATCTGATACTCTCGATCCGTGGGACTCATGATAAAATGACGATTCGCGATTATTTCCACAACGATTATACTTGGGAGCGCCAGGATACCAACAAGCTCGAACACATTATATTCGCTGACGGTACAGCTTGGTCGGTGGACCAAGTGATCGAAAAGGCACGTACTATCGTTGCATCCAGTAGTGGTGGCTATTTGGGTGGCTTTGATGACCAGAATGATATCGCTACGGGCAGCGATAACTACGATTACATATCGACCGGAGGGGGCGACGATGTGATTGATGCCGGTGCCGGTAACGATGTGGCGTATGCGGGCGACGGCAACGATATATTGCGCGGCGGCGCTGGCAACGACTTGCTCAATGGCGATAATGGCGATGATCTATATGTGGGTGGTGCTGGCGATGACTGGATGCAGGATTACGGCGGCAATGACGCGTATGTATTTGCGCGTGGTGATGGCAGTGATACTATCTATGATAGTGTGGGTAACGACCAACTTATAGTTGCTGATGGTATTACGCCTGAGGATATTGTTGTATCGCGTACTGATTCTCGTGGATCAGATCTGGTACTGACGATCCGCGGCACCGACGACAAGGTGACGATTCGCGACTATTTCCACAACGATTACACGTGGGAGCGCCAAGATGCCAACAAACTAGAGCAAATCGTATTTGCTGATGGCTCTATCTGGTCGCCCGAAACTATTATCGAAAAAGTCCGCACGCAACATGCTACCGATAGCGGCTGGTCGTACCTAAGTGGGTTTGACGATCAGAAAAATATTCTTTACGCCGGCAACGCAGGCAGTGTGCTATATGCCAGAGATCGGGGAGACGAGCTATATGGCGGGATATCCGCCGATAGTCTTAATGGCGGTGCTGGTGACGATTGGATCCGCGGCGGTAAGGGCGATGATTATCTTAATGGTGGCGCTGGGAATGATGTCTATGCATTTGGCAAGGGCGATGGCCAGGATACTATATACGATTGGGCCGGAAACGACACACTAACGTTTGGTGATGAGATCACACCAGATATGGTACAAGTGAGCCGCACTAATTCCCGAGGCTCAGACTTAGTACTCTCGATCCGCGGCACTGATGATAGAGTGACTATTCGCGACTATTTCCACAATGCCTATACGTGGGAGCGCGATGACACTAACAAGCTCGAAAAAATAATGTTTGCTGGTGGCGTTAGCTGGTCGGCCGACCAAGTTATTGAAAAAGCTCGATATATTAATGCGAGTGCTGAAGGTGGAAACATCTACGGGTTCGACGATCAAAATGATGTCGTTACAGGTAGTGATACCTACGACTACATATCGACCGGCGGGGGCGACGATGTGATTGATGCCGGTGCCGGTAACGATATAGTGTATGCCGGTGCCGGCAACGACGTGCTACATGGTGGTGCAGGCAATGATTTGCTTAGTGGCGGGAATGGAAATGATATATATCTTGGTGGTGCGGGCGACGACTATATAGAGGACTACGAGGGTGATGACACGTATGTATTCGCTCGCGGCGACGGTAGCGACACTATCTACGACGCTGCCGGTAGCGATCAGCTTATCTTTGCCGATGGTACCGCGCCCAACGATATCGTGGTCTCGCGTGCTGGTTACCGTGGCTCAGACCTAGTGCTGATAGTCCGCGGCACTAATGATAAAGTGACGATTCGCGACTATTTCCATAATGGCTATACGTGGGAGCGGGCCGATGCAAATAAACTTGAGACGATACAATTTGCCATCGATGGGACCAGATGGACGGCTGACCAAGTGCTCGAAATGGCGCGTACCGTGAGGGCTAATGCCGATGGCGGATCTGTATCTGGATATGACGATCAGCAGAATATCCTTAAGGGTAGCGCGACATATGACTATATATACGCAGGTTCAAGGGGCGATGCGCTCTACGGAGAGGGCGGCGATGATACGCTCTATGGAGGCGCGGGGAATGACTTGCTGGTGGGGGGTGCTGGTAGTGATACGCTGCAGGGAAATGCAGGTGATGACGTATACGTCTTTAATATAGGTGACGGCCAGGATAGGGTGTATGATGCTGCCGGTAACGACACGCTACGATTTGGCAACGGAATTACAGCGAGCGATGTTATCCTAAGTCGTACAGATTCGCGCGGCTCCGACCTGGTCTTGTCGATCAAGGGTACGGAGGATACGGTCACGGTACGCGACTATTTCCACGGCGACTATACCTGGGATCGTGACGATACGAACAAGATTGAGAAATTCGTATTTGATGATGGTACGATATGGAACGCAGATAAGGTACTCGAAGAAGTAAGATCAGTACGAGCTTTATCTACGGGTGGGTATTGCTGCGGGTATGACGACCAGCAGAATATCATTCGAGGTAGCGCGCAGCTCGATTATGTATATGCCGGATCCAAGGGCGATACCATCTACGGTAATGGGGGTGACGATGTGCTTAATGGTGGCGCTGGTGATGACACCTTTGTAATGAATCTGGGTGATGGTCAAGATGCTATTTACGATTGCGCTGGCAAAAATACACTATTGTTCGGAGAGGGTATTACTACTGACGCCCTTACGCTTGTGCGCAGTGGTGATGATATGAAAATATGCAACATTGCCAGTCATGATAGCGTGACAGTTAGACACTGGTTTAGCGGTAGCAATTACCAGCTTGATTCGGTCAAACTTGCTGATAGTCATAGTATGTCAAGGGCGAACATGCAACTCCTTGTTCAGGCGATGGCGTCGTTTGGTGATACGCACGGCGGCATGAGCTGGGAGACGGCGCTAACGCAGAAACCAGACGAGGCCGCGACGGTACTGTCGCAGTACTGGACCGCGCCGACGGCATAAATGTTACCTCGGTGCTCATGCTTTGGCGCACGCCAAGGATTTGGTATACTGGCAGCAATAGAACAGTAGTCGGTGGGCAATAAAAGGGAGTTCTGTGTTCGACGAAGATTTGTAACATCTTTGTGGGGCACACGAAAAGTTGTATGGCTCAAAAACCGAGCAAAAAAACCACCGTGTCCGCCGAGGCTCACGCAACTATCGATCCTGGGCTGTACTGCCTTGTCAATGTCGCGGGATTCCACGGCGTGGCGGCCGATGTCGAGCAGATCACGCATGCATTGGCGATTGGTGCCGATGGTGCCAGCGAGCAGGACATTGTACGAGCGGGTCGTGACCTGCGGCTCAAAACGCGGGCGCTAACAACAAACTATACGCAACTGCCAAAGCTCGCAATGCCGCTGATCGTCGGCATGAAAACTGCGCGATTTGCCATCCTCGCCCAGATCAACGACGACAAACTGCTGATGCTTATGCCCGACGGTACGCCGCCGCAGGTCATGAGCGCGGACGAATTTCGAGATGAGTGGAATGGCCGTGTAATTCTATGCGCGCAGCGATTCGGGCAAGATACCCAGCGCACATTCGATATCAAATGGTTTATTCCGACTATCATCAAATACAAAAAGCCCCTCATGGAAGTACTCGCGGCTGCTTTTGCGCTGCAAGTCCTCGGTATTTTTGCGCCGATCCTCACGCAGGTGGTGATTGATAAGGCGCTAGTACACCATAGCGCCTCGACGCTCGACGTGATCACTACGGGCCTTGTGATTGTGGCGATATTTGAGGCGCTGATGAGTGTTGCGCGCAGCTATATATTCACGCATACGTCCAATCGTATCGATGTGATGCTGGGTGCGCGCTTGTTTCACCATCTATTTCGGTTGCCGCTGCGCTATTTCGAAACGCGTCGTGTTGGCGACACGACTGCTCGTGTCATGGAGCTCGAAAAAATTCGTGCCTTTCTGACCGGCACGCCGCTGAATACATTGATCGATGTGTTATTTATGGCGGTGTATGTGGTTGTCATGTTCGCCTACAGTCCGACCCTGACATGGGTTGTGCTTGGCACCCTGCCGTTTTTTGTTGGGTTGTCTATGCTGGTCACACCGCTATTTAGGCATCGTTTGGACGAAAAATTTAATGCCGGTGCCGACTCGCAATCGTATCTGGTAGAATCGGTTTCTGGTGCGCAAACGATCAAATCATTTGCGCTTGAACCACAAATCCAAAAGCGCTGGGAGGGTAAGCTTGCGCATTACACGCAGGCCAGTTACAACACCGCTATTTTGTCTGGTAACGCCAGCGCAATCGGGCAGTTAATTCAAAAAATTTCGGACCTCGCAATCCTCTGGTTTGGTGCACATTTGGTGATGTCGGCTAGTCTGACAATTGGTGCACTGATTGCGTTTCGGATGTTGTCGAGCCGCGTCAGCGGACCGGTTCTACGGCTTGTCCAATCATGGCAAGATTTTCAGCAAACGGGCATTTCGGTTAAGCGGCTTGGTGATATTTTTAACTCTGTGCCCGAGCCTGGTATGGATCCGTCGAAATCGCGGTTGCCGGCAATCACTGGAGACATTCGCTTCGAAAACGTGCGTTTTCGCTACCGCCCAGATGCAGCCGAAGTGATTCGTGACATGACATTTGGGATTCGCCCAGGTGATATTGTGGGGGTCGTGGGTCGAAGCGGTTCGGGCAAGAGTACGATTAGCAAATTAATCCAGCGACTATACATCCCTGAGGCTGGCAAAATCATGATCGATGGTGTCGACATTTCGCTGACTGATTCAGCGTGGTTGCGCCGGCAAGTTGGTGTGGTGTTGCAAGAAAACTTCCTATTCAATGCATCGATTCGCGACAATATTGCCGTACACATGCCGGCTGCTAGTATAGAGCAGGTTGTGGCGGCAGCGCGTGTGGCTGGTGCGCATGAATTCATACTGGAATTACCCGAAGGCTACGACACGATGGTTGGCGAAAAAGGCGAGGGGCTGTCCGGTGGCCAAAAACAACGGATTGCGATTGCGAGGGCACTGTTGCACGATCCACGCATACTAATATTTGATGAGGCCACTTCGGCGCTCGACTACGAATCCGAAAACGTTATCCAGCAAAACTTGCGCCAGATCTGCGCGGGACGTACCGTCATTATCATTGCGCATCGGCTATCAACACTACGCGACGTCGACAAAATTATGGCAATTGATCGTGGGCAGCTGGTAGAATACGGAGCCCCGCAAACATTGCTCAAACGTGGCGGCTTGTACGCACATTTGCACGCGCAACAGCTAGGGGGCGAGCATGAGACGAAATAATGCTCAGTACGAATTTTTGCCTGCGGCAGAAGAAATTGTCGAGACACCTGCCTCACCATTTGGCCGCATTGTGCTATGGCTGATAATTGCGCTGGTTGTTATTGCGCTCGTATGGTCGTATGTAGGGCAGATTGATGTTATCGCGACGGCCGCGGGCAGGATCGTACCTGATGGCAATGTCAAGACAATTCAGGCGTCCGTGGGAGGCATGATCAACACTATCGATGTGCGCGAGGGCCAAAAAGTAACAAAAGGCCAAACGCTAATTACACTTGATCCCACGCTTGCCCGAAAAACCGTTGACGCGGCATCGCAGGCGCTGGCCGTTGCCAGGCTGGAACGCGCGGTGATTATGGCGATCAATACTGGCACCAGCGCGGCTGATCTAATTGCCAATGCCGAGGTATCGCAACAGATAAAAGATGATTTTATGCAGCTGGCGTACTCGCGTAAATCTGTGGCGGCGGTGCGTCGCAGTGCGCTTAGTATCGGCATCTCGCAGGCGCAGTCGCAGCTCGCGGCTGAACGTCAAAACCAGCAAACGCTGGCTGACACGCTAGACGCTACTCGTGCTGCACGTGCACATATCGCCGAACAACTCGCAGCAGCAGATAGCGTCGACCAAATCCGCTTGCAGGCGCAGCTAAACGATATCGATTCGCGCATTACCACACAGCAAGCAGCGCTGGGCGCACAACAGCAGCGTACCGCCCAGGCAGAATCTAGCGTATTGCAAGCTTCGGCAAATTTGCAGAATTTTAATGCTGATACCTCCTCTGCCGATACTACCTCTACGATTGATGCCGACAAGCGTATCGTGGAACTCAGTAAATCGCTCGATGAAGCCAAACAAACGCTGGCGTGGCATACACTTATTGCCCCCGTCGATGGCACGGTGCTGACAGTTACGCCGACCACGATCGGTGGAGTCGCCACATTGGCGCAGCCCCTGGTGACGATCGTGCCGAGTGACGCGACACTGTATGTTGAAGCGTCGGTGAGCCCGAGTGATGTGGGATTTGTACACGAGGGTCAGCCAGTGGCGGTAAAAGTCGATAGCTTTTCATTCCAGCGCTACGGCCTACTGCATGGCACGGTCGAAAAGATCAGTGCCGATGCTATCAATGACGAAAAGAAAGGCCCCATATATAAAGCACGTATCAAGCTATACGATACAAAAACCTCCCAAGGCACCACGTTGGCGCTTACTCCCGGCATGCTAGTCACGGGTGAGATTACGACTGGCCAGCGCCGACTGATCGAATTTTTCCTCGATCCGCTTATGACGCATATCGATACGAGCCTCAAGGTGCGCTAATGTGCGCACTTTTTGCATAGGATCGAAATGAGCGGTATACTAGGTTGTATGAATATGCTTACAAAACTTATCGCTGATGGTTTGATTCTCATCATCGTGCTCGTCGCTCTTTATATGCTTCTATTTCGCGTCGATCGGCGACATTGGTACCGCGACTATAGCTATATCGTGATGGCGGGCATGACTACCTATGTACTAGCCAAATTTGCCGGGCTGTGGCTGCAATTCGAGGGGCTGCGACCATTCGAAAAGCTTGGCGTCGAGGCTGGGGCGTTGTCGCTGAATAACCCTGGTTTTCCCTCTGACCACGCAGTATTCGCGATGACGCTCACGCTGGCGGTGTGGTTTGTGACACGTAGCCGCAAGGTAACGCTGGCCTTATTCATTATGACGATTCTGATGTGCGTCGGGCGCGTGCTGGCACTGGTGCATACGCCGCTTGACGTGATGGGTGGCATGGCGATTGCCTGTATCGGTGCGCTGTGGTACCCGCCGGTACGTGTGCGATTGGCCGCACTGGTGGCGCAACTGATGCCCAAGGCTAGCCAAACACACAAAAAAGTAGTAAAATAGGCTTTAGCTAATCTGAGGACTATCTATGCTCGCACGTAAACGCACCGAACAAGTCATTATTGATACCGACAGCTACGAAGAATCAACTTCGCTCTACCGCTTGGCGCTGGGCGATTTGGGGCGCATTATGGCCGTAGGCGCCGTCGTGGGATTGCTGGTGTGGGTGGTCGCATCGCTACTATTTAAGTTTGTATTTGTACCGGTACTTTGCCGGCCCATCGCCCCGACTGACTGTGCGGCTGCTCCCGCCTATGGGCTGATCGCCGGGCTGATTATCGCAAATATTGGCGGGTTGATTGCGCTGGTACGATTACGGCTGGCGCGTCCACTACTGGTGGTGTTGGCGGCATCGATCGCATTGTGGCCGCTCGGCGCTGCCCTCGCACCATTGGCGTGGGGCTGGACGCTGCTGGCATTTATCGTACTATGGGTGCTCGCCTATGCGGTGTTTGGCTGGATTAATCGCAGCAAATCGTTTATCCTGGCACTCGTGCTGACCGTCGTTGTGGTGTTTCTGGCGCGGCTCGCTCTGCTGTAGCGATAGTGGTATACTACGAGTATGGATATCGTACTTGTGGTTGTGTTGCTAGTGGTGATTGTGCTCGGTTTTGGCGCCGTACTTGTGGTGATGAATCAACGCATGCGTGAGCTGCGCAGCGCCAGTGCAGTCGAGCTACTCAAGACCGACGTGACCGAGCTGTCGCGATCGATCACGCAGCTCAATACCTCGATGGGTGATCGTATCGAGCGTAGTAGCATGGGCATGCAGCAAACGGTTGCTAAGCAGCTGGCGGTCAGCTCCAAACTGGTGGCTGATGTCACCGAACGCCTGGCCAAGCTCGACGAAACGAATCGGCGCGTTGTCGATGTTGCCGACGAGCTGAAAACCCTACAAAATGTACTATCAAACCCCAAGCAGCGCGGGGTATTTGGTGAATATTACCTGCAAAGTGTGCTCGAGAATGTCTTGCCGCCGAATAATTTTCAGATGCAGTACGCGTTTGCCGATGGCGAAATCGTTGATGCCGTGATATTCCTGGAGCGTGGCCAAGTGCTGTCGATCGATAGCAAATTTAGCCTTGAGAATTACAACCGCATGATCGAAGCCAGCGATAAAACCGAGCGTGATCGCCTGATGGCAAAAGTAAAAGCTGATCTGAAAAACCGCATCGACGAAACCAGCAAATATATTCGTCCGAGCGAACACACGATGGATTTTGCCTTTATGTTTATCCCGAGCGAGTCGCTATACTACGACCTACTGATCAACAACATTGGCACTGGCGGTAGCTCGCGCGATTTGATTGAGTATGCGTTTCGCGACCGGCATGTTATTATTGTCAGCCCAACGAGTTTTATGGCGTATTTGCAGACGGTGCTGCAGGGGCTGCGCAGCCTGCAGATCGAGCAGCAGGCCAAGGATATTCAGATACGCGTGAGCAAGCTAGGCCAGCATATTGCGAAGTTCGAAACCTACATGCAAAAGCTTGGTAACGCGCTGGGCACTACCGTTAACCACTACAACGCCGCCCACAAAGAGCTTGCCAAAGTAGACAAAGACGTGATCAAGATTGCCGACGCCGACCCGAGTGTCGCGCCGCTGCTGATTGATCGTCCCGCGGCCGACGACTAGCCGCAGCCACACGAATAACGCCGGGCGAACCCGGCGTTATGTTGTTTGAGTATACTAGCTGTTATTTTTCTTGGCTAGCACGAGCAAGCAGGTCGTACAGGTAGAAGCCTGCGACTGCACCTAGGCTGCTGCCCAGGATGTAGATTCCGACCGCCCACCATGATACTGCGCTCCAAGTACCAAAGGCTTGCAGTGTAAATGCTACAGCTGGGTTGAGTACCGCGGCGCCACCAATGGTGGAAGCCAGGTAGCCGCCTACGACCAGACCGAGCATAAGGCCGATACCGACCGTAAGGGCTGCGCCAACGCGTTCGTTTTTCTCGCGAGTTGCACCAGCAACCGCAAAACCAAACAGCATGGTACCGAGCACTTCGCCGAGCATCACGAACCATTCTTTGCCCAGAGGCAGTGCGCCAAGCTTGAACGGTTCGGCAGCAGCAAGCGCGCCCATGGCGCCGACGGTAGCCGGAGCTTGTTTCATGACCGACGTGATGACCACTAGGGCCAGCAATGCACCGAGCACTTGCATCAGCACGTAGCCGAGCGCGCGCGCTGCAGTTAGTCGCTTAGTTGCCCAGCCAGCCAGTGCCAGCGCGGGGTTGAGGTACGCGCCAGAAATCTGGCCGAACATCAGCACCAGCCCAGCTAGTGCAAATAGCATAAAGAACGGCTGTCCTTGGAGTACAACCACCGCAGACGCCAGCGTAAAGGTACCGATAAACTCGGCGACCAGTGTCGCGAGGTAGCGCGAGCTATTGATCTCGTTGGTAAAGTTTGGACGGTGTGTTTTGTTGTAGCGGACTGCTTCGCGTGGCTCACGAGTCACAACGCGAGTGACAGTCGCAGGCTTTTTGTTAGTCGATGTTGCAACCGATTTTTTCGGAGCAACGGCTTTTTTGGTAGCCATACAGTATATCCCTCCTTTAGTGATATACGCCCAGTATACCATAGGCGGTACATGAGTGGTATACTTGACGCATGGGATTATATGTACAACAAAACGAAAACCGTAGCGAGCTGCAACAGCGCCTTGATGCCGAGCTGCGCCAAAAAGCCCAGTCGACCCAAAAGCTCGCCGCCGCGCCCGATGCCGATCACGAGACTGCGTATCTCGAGGGCACCAAGTCGACCACTAGCCTTGCCTGGGTGTGGGTGCTGGTCGTGATCGCCCTGATTGCACTAGCCATTTATTTCATCGTGCGCACGGCAAATCAATACTAAATGATATAATTATAGATAGTATGCCAGATATTGAGTTATTAGAGCGCCAACTTACCGCGCGCGTCCACGCCAGTGCTCAGCCGAGTGAGGTGCTGCGTGCGCCCGAGATTCGCCAGCTGTACGCCCAGATTCGTACGCTTGATGCTAGCCAGCG
>APMI01009096.1_pt1 | contig 30936 bp, 26 predicted proteins | sample 667938 | NCBI WGS metagenome assembly APMI01 (sample SAMN01084076, study PRJNA167559) | wastewater metagenome | biome: Wastewater | place: Denmark: Ejby Moelle, Odense | collected 2011-11-28
GGCGAGGTTACCACGGAGGATATCCTGGGGAATATTTTCGGGAAGTTTTGTATCGGAAAGTAATTACCTTTCCTTTATTTGTTAACTATCTGTTATTCTTAATTTTATATTAATTTATTTTCTTTTTCTTGTTGCCTAATTGCACTTTTATCACTATATTTGTTGCTGTATTGTTGCCCAGATATGTTGCCCGTGTTGTTTGGCAACAAACAAGGGAGATTATGTCACACATAGACGCACCCTGACACATCTGGACACATACCGGCAATTATAGTCATATGAGCAGCAACTTCGAAATCACAAAAAAATGTCTTTGTTGTGGAAAAGAGTACACCGCAAAAACACTCACAACCCGCTATTGCAGCCATGATTGCAACAGGCGACATTATAAGCAATTGAAGCGGGAAGAGAAAATCAATAGTTATAAAGAACCCCAGGCACCTTCTGAGCAACCAGTTCAGCAGCCCGATGAAGCTGTAATACAAAATAAGCAGTTTCTTAGCATTGATGAAACTGCAGCTCTACTTGGTACGAGTCGCAGAACTATCCACCGGCTAATTGCTGCTAACAGGTTGCAAGTTGGCAAGGTATGCAGCAGAACCATTATTACAAGAAAAGCCATTGATCACCTTTTTAATATCTAAGCTATGAAAGTCACACTTCGCCAACGTACCAAAGGATCAAAAACAAGTCTTTATCTTGACTTCTATCATAAGGGTAAAAGGCAATTTGAATATCTTCAGATATACCTTTATGCAGAGCCAGAAAAAGGCAAGCTAACCAAGAAACAAAAAGAGGAAAACAAAAAGAACCTTGAGCTTGCAGATTCAATCCGGGCTAAACGCCATCTCGAACTACAGAACGGCATTTATGGCTTTCAGGATCACGGAAAATTGAAGGGGAGTTTTCTAAGGTATATGGAAAACCTCACAGAAAAACGCAAAGGCAGCCTTGGGAATTATGGCAATTGGGATAGTGCTTATAAACATTTGAAAGCCTTCGCTAAATTTGACGTAACTTTTTCACAAATAGATAAACAATGGCTTAACGAGTTCAAAGATTACCTCATTAATGTAGCCCGTACACCTGCTAAAAAACCGCTTTCGCAAAATTCAGCTTGTTCCTATTATAATAAGGTGCGGGCAGCTATCAAGGAAGCTAACAAAGATGGCATATTGAAAAGTAATCCAACCTTTGAGACCACAGGCATAAAACCGGGTGAAAACGAACGTGAATTTCTAACCCTTAATGAGCTTCAGGATTTGGCCAAAACTGAATGTGAAATTCCCATCCTGAAACAGGCATTTCTTTTCAGCGCTTTAACCGGGCTTCGATGGTCCGATATCAATAAAATGACCTGGTCCGAGGTCCAGCATTCAACAGAAATGGGGTATTATATTCGTTTCACCCAGAAGAAAACCAAGGGAACCGAAACTCAACCAATTTCAGATCAGGCTTTTGGCTTGATGGGAGAACGAGGAGCCCAGAATGAACGTGTATTTACAGGCTTGAAGTATAGTGCCTGGCATAATTTGCGACTGCAACAATGGATAATGAAAGCTGGCATAACAAAGTCCATAACTTTTCATTGTGCGAGGCACACATATGCTACACTTCAACTAACTTTGGGAACCGACATTTACACTGTCTCTAAATTACTTGGGCACAAGGATCTGAAAACAACGCAGATTTATGCTAAGATCATTGATGACAAAAAGAAAACGGCTGCTAACCTTATCAATATAAAGCTCTAAATATGGTATCAGAGATTTTCAATAGCATTCTCTATGGAGCACTCCATCCAAATCAACTTTCAATTGCGGATGATAGATATTTTTCGGATTTATTGAATCAAGCCCCAACTTTTAAACAGGATAATGTCCAGTCGCTGCATTCCAGGATTCACAAACTTTTAAGAGAGCATAAATCACTTTGGATTTTCTCTGAAAACAATCTTGACGAAAGGATGCATCTTTCAATTCAGCCGCTTTTTGATTTGGCATTACCTACTCCTTTTAATAGTGGCTCCCGCTTTTATGCTGAACTGATAAAGGCAGAATCTTTGCGTTACATTAATAATCTGGCTGAAGGTGTCTCCAAATGCTCTTCTGACATTGACAGCCGATACCTGGTAAACTCTGCATTACGAGACCTGAAATATTTCGCAAAAAATGCTTCTACTGAATTGGCAAACAGAGGCTTTTTAAATATTCCGGATTATGGTCCGGCTCGAACTATTTCTGATGAAGATGCAGCGAACCAATTAATCCATTTTGTCTTTTACCTGCTCAAAATACATGTTTCTGCCCTGGTTTTCGAGGTACAGGAACTATTTGGCATGCATGCAAAATCTGTTGATTCCTTTGAATCGTTTTTTATAAATACTCTGAATGAGACTTGCCCGGATGAATCTGTGTTTCAAAAAAGTGCCTTCTATTTCGAAAATAAAATCAACCAATTTTTAAATTCTGGAACCGCCAATAAGGAGACTGCAATCGAATTGCTTCATAGGCTGGAAGATCATTTCAGTTCCGCCGGTACACTAGCTACAAATGCGATCACGGCTCTTGAAAACTTTATTTTTATTCAGCAATTCGAGCTACCAGATGAAATTACCGGATTTGCAAACCTTGCAAACTCTGCAAACTCTGCAAACCTTTTCACTTCCTCAAAAGAATCCATTGTATTTGCCATCAATCAAAAAACCTATGGTCACGAGCGATTTGAAATCGTTTCCGGTAATCTGGAAAAACTTATTTTCATGAAAGAGATCACAATTCAGGGAATAAACCAATCTGCTCCAAGGAAATTACACCAATGGCTTTCGATTCAGGCAGAAGCCTACATGGGCAATTTGAGTAACTCTTTTGCAGTTGTTGATCCATATGACAAACACAGATCAAAAAAATCACCTCCCCTACCCATTCAAGAGAAAGTTTCAATTGAAGAACTCAAAACTCAGGCACAGGAATTTTTAAAACACTTCAACGGGTACAACGTCACAAACGAAAAGATCATGACTTCCGTTGACTTTAATCGCCTGATGGAGTACACTTACTATCTGATTGAGCACGAAGACATACCAAAAGAACTCATTCAAATTCCTCAAATCCGGCTTTCGACCGGCCATATTCGTTATACTTTTTATTTAATGCATCAATCATTTTACGGAACCAAGGAGATTAAACCCTCATGGATCAGTTTCCTCAAAGCAGTCTTTTCACAATTTGACATCCAGGAATGGGGGACATTAAAAACAAAATTCTCTGTAAAACCGGCTAAGTATGAGCATGATCTGAGAATTTTAAACTCCAACTAATCCGGTAATATTGGTAACGGTAACGTTACCTCTTTCATTCCCTTCCCTTACCCTGTCTTTTTGCCGCTGAACTTTAAATCAGCACAAAATGACAACAGATGAATTAATTCTTGAACGGCTCAGCCAGATTGAGCAAAAAATCGATGAGCAGGCTCTGCTCCAAAAATCTGTCCTCAATTTTAACGAGGCATGCAGGTATCTCGAAATCAGCCCTTCGCACCTGTATAAATTAACAAGCACCAAGCAGATACCGCATTTCTGCCCTCAGGGTAAAAAACTGTACTTCAATCGGCAGGAACTCGAAGATTGGCTGCAACGCAACCGCCAATCCACTACCGAGGAAATTGACAAAGAAGCTACAGATTACATAATCATTCACAAAAGGAGGTAATCATGGAACACTGCAAAACCTGCCGTGAACCTCTCGACAATGTGATGGAACGGCTCAAACGTCTCGAAACAATCCTGGCTCAAAAACAACATGCTTGCCCTGACCAGGTCTTCTTCGACAACCAGGAGTTTATCCAGGTAATGAACATCAGTAAACGCACGGCACAGGCTTGGCGCGACTCAGGTATCATTGCTTACTCTCAGGTTGGGTGCAAAATGTATTACCGTCTCACCGACATCCTTTCTTTGCTCGAAAAGCACCACAAACCGGCTAAATCCTAATTTACATGGCAACAGCAACCATATTCACAGGATTTAACCAGCCGGTTGAGAACAGATCCTTGATCTTAATTCTTAATGACATTAAGATCGGCAAATACAGGGCGGAAATAGAACGCATCCGCTCCTGTATTGCCACCGGCGAAACTGAAAAAGCCGACCAGCTCAAAAAGCAGCTTCCGGCTTTCACTCCTTCAGGCACGTATGAGGGTGGACGCAAAGCCCACCTTTTGAAACAGTACAGTGGCTTTGTCCACCTCGATTTCGACAAGCTGACTCCAGAACAGTTGAACGATGCCTTTCTCAAAATCAAACAAATCCCTTACACTTTCGGCTGCTTTCGCAGCCCTAGTGACAAAGGCTTAAAGGTTTTCATTGAGGTAAATACTACCGCTGTCCATCACGATATCGCATACCATCAGGTGCAGGAATTTTATGAAAAAACACTTGGAATCCTTTGCGACCCTAAATGCAAGGACATTACACGGCTTTGCTTTATGAGTGATGATGCTGATGCATATAAAAACCTCAACAATGAGAAGTTTATAGTACAACTTTCAGAAGCTGCAACCCCTGTTTCGGTTTCCACAACTTCTCCTCAACCGGCCTCACCAATTATCGTTCCCGATAATCCTGAAGACCTGGATTCCCTTTTCATCTTCAATCAGCAAATTCAGTTCACCAATCAGAAATCAGAATATTCCGATGGAAACCGTAATAATCATATTTATCTCCTGGCCTCTAATTGTAATCGGGCAGGACTCCCTGAGAATGATACTCTTCACTTGTGTTCACAGCATTTCGACCTTTCTGAAAAGGAAATAAGAGCATCGGTTAGAAGTGCCTACACAAACCATTCAGGCGAATTTGCGAAGTTTGCAAACTTTGCAAACTCTGCAAAGTTGCATACCTCCGCACTTGGTGCAACAGATGAAATCGCTGAAGATTATCTGAAAAACACCCCCATGCTGCCCGACGAGTTCTTTGCGAATCTCCCTTTATTGCTTCAATCCGGTGCAGGAGCTTTCTCCGACCAGCGCGAAAGAGATGTATTCTTCACCGGCGCAATCGCCATCCTGAGTGGATGTATGCCGAATGTAAGAGGCATCTACAAACAACAAAAAGTCTATCCCAACCTCTTTGCGTTTATAATAGCACCCGCAGCCAGTGGCAAAGGCGCTCTGAAATTCTCAAAGATGCTGGCTGACAAACGGCATGATCTGCTTATTCGGCGTAGCCGGGAACAACAGCAACAATACGAAACGGAAATGAATCAGTTCAAAACCCGTGAACGCTCGAAGAAGAAATCCGATCCCTCTGAGGAACCACCCGAACAGCCACCTTTCAAAGTGGTATTTATACCGGCCAATTCAAGCTATGCAAAGATCCTGACACACCTCCAGCAGAACGAAGGTGAAGGAATCATTTGCGAAACTGAAGCCGATACAATGGGCAACGTATTGAAGCAGGAATGGGGTGGGTATTCTGACATGCTCCGCAAAGCTTTCCAGCATGAGCGTATTTCCAGTTCCAAGAAAACCAACAACGAGTATATCGAGGTGAACGAACCTCGCTTATCAGTTGCCATTTCTGGCACGCCAAACCAGGTTACAGGGCTCATTTCTTCAGCTGAAGATGGGCTTTTCAGCAGGTTTATATTTTATGCTTTCAAGGTCGAACAGCAATGGCTCGATGTATCTCCCTATGCAAACAGTATAAACCTCACTGACCATTTTACCCAATTGTCGCAGGAAACCTATGACATGATTTGTTTTCTAGAACAGTATCCAACTATTGTGGAACTTTCACGCAGCCAGTGGGACCGGCTTAATGCAACATGCAGTCATTGGTTATACGAGGTGGTTACTTTTGCCAGTGATGATGCCGGAAGCATTGTAAAACGACTAGGGCTGATTCTTTACCGGATTGCAATGATATTCACAGCTCTGCGGAAAGTGGAAAACGGCGACACCTCACAATGCGTTGAATGCACCGATGCCGACTTTGACTCAGCTCTTATATTGGCAAACCTCTACCTGCAACATAGCCTGCTTATGTTTCACAATTTACCAAAACAAGGTGATTCAGCAGTTTTTAAATCCGGCGACAATAAACGCAAATTCTATGAGGCTCTGCCTCATGATTTTAAACGTGCCGAAGCTACCGAACTTGGTAAAAAATTCAATCTTTCGCCTCGTTCTGTAGATGGTCTCCTTAAAGAACTTACAGGCCGTTACCTGGTACAGCCTCAATTTGGTTGCTACTCGAAAATATGATGCCGCAATATCACTAAACTTAATTTTAGACTTCGCAAGATTTGCAGTTTTGTCTATTTATTCCTTTCTTTTACTACATTTGTTTTTAATTGGAATTATAGATTTTAATTCAATTAACAACATATAGTCATATGAGTTAAAGTGGCTGAAAATAAGATTGATAGTAATAAGCAAGCATATTTAGGAATGGCTAAGAAGAAAAATGAAGTAGAAGAAGTACTTGAAAAAAAACTCTGGCAAACGGCTGATAAGCTCCGTAAAAATATGGATGCAGCCGAATACAAGCATGTTGTATTGGGCTTGATTTTTCTCAAGTACATTTCAGATGCATTTGAAGAATTATACACCAAACTCAAATCAGGAAAGGGTGAATTTGAAGGAGCTGATCCGGAAGACAAGAATGAATATATAGCTGAGAAGGTTTTTTATGTACCACCTTCAGCTCGTTGGACCTGGCTCCAGGGCAGAGCTAAGCTTCCAACAATTGGCAAAGACCTGGATGAAGCTATGCTCGCTATCGAAAGAGATAATCCTAAAAGCCTGAAAGGCGTACTTCCCAATGTGTATGCACAGGAAAAGCTGGATAAAGGTAGTTTGGGAGGACTTATTGACCTCATTAGTACCGCTACACTTGGCACAAAAGAAGCTCAAAGCAAAGATGTACTGGGCAAGGTATTTGAGTACTTCCTGGGTGAATTTGCTTTAGCGGAAGGCAAAAAAGGAGGACAATTCTATACTCCTGGCAGTGTAGTAAAACTTTTGGTTGAGATGCTCGAACCTTTTGAAGGCCGGGTCTTTGACCCATGCTGTGGAAGCGGAGGCATGTTTGTACAGAGCGAGAAATTTATACTGAAACATCAGGACTATTATAAGAAAAAAGGCAAAGAAGGATTATCATTAAATCCGGTTGATCGTATTTCTATTTATGGTCAGGAAAGCAACCAGACTACCTGGCGGTTGTGTAAAATGAATCTTGCAATTCGGGGCATTGATAGCAGCAACGTGAAATGGAATAGTGAAGGGAGTTTTTTAAATGATGCGCATAAGGACCTAAAAGCAGATTATATCATTGCCAATCCACCTTTTAACGATAGCGACTGGAGCGGTGATCAATTGCGGGAAGATGGCCGATGGAAAGTGCTTGGCGAAAAACTGGCACCACCTGAAGGTAATGCAAATTATGCCTGGATACAACACTTCCTCTATCACCTGGCACCTACTGGTCAAGCCGGATTCGTGCTTTCAAAAGGCTCGTTGACTACGAATACAACAGGCGAAGGCGATATCAGAAAAGCAATAATTGAACGGGGCTTGGTTGACTGTATCGTTAACCTTCCCACCAAACTGTTTTTGAACACTCAAATACCCGCTTGTCTCTGGTTTCTATCACGTAACAAAACCAATGGCAAGTTCAAAAACCGTGAAAATGAAATCCTGTTTATTGATGCCCGTAATATGGGCTTTCTGATAAACCGTAAAAATCGTGAATTAAGTGAAACCGACATCTCACTTATCACCAACACATACCATAATTGGCGTAATCCTGATGGTAATTACGAAGATGTAGCTGGCTTCTGTAAAGTTGCATCCATGGATGAAGTTCGTAAAATGAATTACGTGCTTACTCCCGGACGTTATGTAGGTTTGCCCGATGATGAAGATGAATTTGATTTTGTTGAAAGGTTTACTTCTTTGAAAGCCGAACTCGAAAAGCAATTAGCCGAAGAAGCAGCACTCAATAAACGCATTGAGGAAAACCTGAATAAAATAATAATTACAAAATCCCTATAAAGACGAAACCCGACAGTTTGAATTGCTTCAGGGACTACCGGGAATAAGGTGCAGCAAAAATACATAAAATAGGCTTCAATCCATTGTATTACTACATTAGAACTGAATCACTTAGTAAAAGAAGGAGGGAAAATGAATTACGACATCAAAATAAGAGGAGATGAAAAAGATAACGGCTCTATTGAGTTCGATAGGCTTAACCTCCTCACCAACAGCACGAAAGATATTGCCACCAAAGCATTAATGCTTAAATTAGGTGGCTTCAGCGATATTAAACCCGACAAACAGATTAAACAGGCAGTGAATATGCGATTACAAAGCTTGGCAGGTAGCAGGTTAGAAGGCACTGCCATGTTAATTGATTGCGACCACTTTCAGGATACTTTAAAAAACATTCAACTCAACTTGTTTCATCCAAGTGAAAGTTTGTTGAATTTTACACCAATGTCGTTAGTTATTCAAACATTCCGTTCAGCATTACTTGAGGATGAAGATAAAGACAACCTGGATAAACCCTTATTGCAAACGCTGCTCAAATTCAAAAAAAATTTCATTAGTAAAAACGAAGTCTTCTTTTTTTCCAATCGAAATACAATACCTGAGATTGAAATAACAATTGAAGATTTTAAGAAAATTGAGTACCTCGAAGAAAGTATTCCTGAACCCAAGAAAGTTATTGTCAATGGCTTGTTGGATGAAATGAAAATATCCAAATCCAAATTAGGCCTGATTACACAAGAGGGTGTCGTCAATATTTTTGCAAACGATCCATCAATAATTCATGGTATTGTAGATTATCTTGGAAAGGATGTTACTATTTCAGGAATGGCACACTTCAAACCTAGCGGACAACTTTCATTTATCGAAATTCAGGAATATTATGAACCGGGTGAGAAAGACAGATTCTTCTCACATAAACCTGCATCAATGGATGTGGAACAGTTAAAACTTTTTCAACTTAAACAAGGAAAAAAAAGAAATCCTTTGGCAGATATAACCGGGAAATGGCCGGGTGACGAAAGTCTTGAAGATATTTTTAATATGCTCGAACAATGAGGAATTTTATTCTTGATACCAACATTCTGATGGCTTATTTCAAGGCCGATAATCGTCTTTTTCATAAAGTAAACGAGGAGAACCAGCTTGATGAAGAAGATGCTTTTGTAATGATTTCTGCTATTTCGAAAGGCGAAATATTGTCATTAGCTCTCCAGAATAATTGGGGTGAACGGAAGGTTATAGTGCTTAAAAAGCTGCTAGATGAGTTTGTTGTAATTGATGTTGCAGGTAATGATGAAATGTTGCTTGATGCTTATGCTCAGATTGATGCTTTCAGCCAGCAAAGGCATCCAAATAGAGAATTACCCGGAAATGCAAAGCCTATGGGTAAGAATGACATGTGGATAGCTGCAACAACTTATGCAACCGGAGCAACATTAATAACAGCTGATGGTGGTTTCATGCATCTGAACAACGAATTTATTCAAATTAAGCTATATGATCCGGCAAACATTTAATAGTACATTCCATTGCTAAAAAATAATCAATATAGAAATAATAATGGCAAACCAGGACATCCGCTGGATTCAGCGGTTCAATAATTACAGAAGCGCTTTAGGAAGACTCACGGATGCAGTTCAATTGACAAAAACTCGTGAATTATCCGATCTTGAACAACAGGGTTTGATTCAGGCTTTTGAATTTACTTATGACCTTGCCTGGAAAACCTTACAGGATTTGCTACGCGAAAAAGGAAAGCCCGGTAGCAATGGCGGTCCTAACGTTATTCTTACACAGGCTGCTGCTGAAGGATTTATTAAAAGTTTGGAAGGTTGGAAAGCAATTAAGAAATCACGTGAAATGACATCACATACTTATAATGCAGAAACAGCTGATGAAATAGCAGAAAATGTTGTTGACTGGTATCACTCACTATTCATCCAATTAGAAACACGTCTCCAGCTGGAGAAAATTAATCAGGAAAAGCAGGGATGAGATTTGGACTTGATGAACATACAATAAATAAGCTGATTGCAGCCTTTGAAGCCAATCCCAAAGTGGATAAGGCTTTGGTTTTTGGTTCAAGGGCCAAAGGTAACTATCGCGATGATTCCGATATTGATATAGCCGTTAAAGGCCAGAATATCACTTTAGATGATATTCTTACTATGAGCGTAGCTTTCGAGGATAAAGGCATTACACATAAAGTTGATTTGCTTGATTATAATACTATTAATGAAAAAGACCTTGTAGATCATATTGATCGTGTTGGAATTGAATTTTATAGCAGATGGAAGAAATATTTGCTGAATAAGATTACAGAACCTATTAAGGATACATATATCCCGGATGGAAGTAATGCTCATTTATACATTGGGCTCGAACATATTGAACAAGAAACTTTACGATTGAATTCAATTGGTGTCTCTTCTGATGTAACAAGCAATAAATTTAAATTTAAAACAAATGATATTCTGTTTGGGAAACTTCGTCCATATTTCAGAAAAGTAGTTAAACCGCAGTTTGATGGTATTTGCTCCACAGATATTTGGGTATTCAGAGCTAAAAAAGGATTTGATCAAAATTATCTTTTTTATTTTTTAGCAAATAAGGAATTTGTTGATACTGCAAATAGTGGAGAAAGTGGCTCGCGTATGCCAAGAGCAGATTGGCATCATCTTAAAGATACCTCCTGGCAGTGTCCCCCACTTCCCGAACAAACCACCATTGCCTCCATACTTAGCAGTCTCGATGACAAAATAGACCTCCTCCACAAACAAAATAAAACACTGGAACAAATGGCGGAAACGCTTTTCAGGCAGTGGTTTATTGATGAAGCGAAAGAGAATTGGGAACAAAAAAGTTTAGTGGATATTGCCCAATATTTGAATGGATTAGCCCTACAGAAGTATCCATCAAAAGGATTTGATTCGTTACCTGTAATAAAAATCAGGGAAATGAAACAAGGCATAACCGAAAACACTGATAAATGTAGCAAAAACATTCCATTACAATATATTATTCAGGATGGTGACATTTTATTTTCCTGGAGTGGCAGTTTGGAAGTAGTAATATGGTCAGGAGGCGAAGGAGCATTGAATCAGCATTTGTTTAACGTAACTTCAAAGAAATATCCCAAGTGGCTATATTACCTGGCAACAAAATATCATTTAGCAGGATTTAAGGCTATTGCTGAATCTAAAAGTACAACGATGGGACACATTCAAAGGGAACATTTAAACCAAGCAATGATTTCTCTTCCTCCAAAATCTTTATTTGATGAATATGATAGTAGCATTTCTCCTCTGATTGAAAAACGAATTGACAACAATAAACAAATCCGAACCCTCTCTCATCTTCGTGATACATTATTACCAAAGTTGATGAGTGGAGAGGTGAGGGTAAAAATCAAAACTTAATACATTCCAAATGAAAATAATTGCATTAACTGGCCCTGTTGATTCAGGTAAATCGCACACAATCAATATTGTGTACTTTCTATTATTAAAAGATGGATATAAACAAGAACCTGGTCATTTTAGGGAACTAGGCAATCTAAAACATGAAGATATAATAGATATTCTATCGAAAGATAAATTAAGAATCGGAATTATAGGCATGGGTGACATCCAGAGAGGTCCAGGAAGGCTGACCAATTTAATCAAAGAATTGGAAAATAAAGATTGCAATATTGTAATTTGTGCTTGCAGAAATATACCAGAGATTGAAAGAGATGTTAAACAGTATCCTGATCATGTGCTGGTTCCAAAAACAATTTCATCGGATCCTGCAAATAATAGGATTATTAACTTGATCGATGCTGAATCTTTAATCAGCTATATTTAAAAACTCTTAATGTCTCATAAATTTACTTATATTAGCACGAACACGCTAAACTTAAGATTACTGTTTATGAAAGGAAAATCAACATTTACTCAGTCCGAAGCCAATGCAATAATAGCATTGATCCGTAAAAAAGTTGTAGCCGATACAAATCAGCAGAAACGCTTACGCGATAAAATCAGGGCTTTAGGTTTTTATGCCACTGATTTTGGAATAGGAGGTGGCTATAACGAACATGATTTTTTACGCGTTGTAACAATCATCGGAGGCGTTCAGCAAGTTGTCCCGAAACCTGATACATCCAGGCAATCCACTCCAACCCTAACAAATGATTCAAAAGGAAGCATCAGAAAATTCTCGTTCCCGCCTGTTAGCAAACCTGATGCAACTATTTTGATCTTAGGAACCATGCCGGGTGAGCGTTCATTGGCTTTGAGTCAATATTACGGTCATGGAGGCAATCAGTTTTGGAAAATCATGTTTGCATGTTTGAATAAACCTTATTCTGATGATTATGCCATCAAAACCAAGCTCCTGACTGATCACAGGATTGCCTTATGGGATGTTCTGCAACATTGTGAACGGGAAGGCAGTTCTGATAATGCAATAATCAGTGAGTTTCCGAATGATTTGAAGTCTTTTTTCATTGAGCATCCAAATATTAAAACTGTTTTTTTCAACGGTAACAATGCCGCTGAATACTTCCAGAAACATATCGGATTTGCTGACGGTTTTAAATATGAAATTCTGCCTTCAACTAGTCCGGCAAATACATGGTCCACGAAAGTGGAGAAACTAGAGAAGTGGAAACAGGCAATCTGTGCCATTTAAATACTTTTTAACCAGGTATTCCTCAATATTTAAATGCCTTTCGAAAATCTTAGCTTATGAACTCTGATAGATTTGAAAATGTAAATCCCGAAGTTTTCCAATTACTGAAAGACTTCTTCTATAAACTCCGAAAAAAAACAGTTGGTTATTCCCCTGCCAGATACTTGGAAGAAACCCTTGCCAGCCTTGAAGCTCATCCGCTTGCTCCCGAAAAGGGCACAGTAGTTTCATTCAAATTTGAGGACACAAACTTTTATGTAATTTATACCAGTGATAAGATTGAATTATCCGATTACCTTACAGAGAAATGGGAAGGGGGGCGTGAAACCACACAGCGTTTTTGTTTCAGGATTGAGATAGGAGGTTACCAAGAAATCTCTGGGGATATTGAGGAGTTCAGGCTCTTGTTGTTGAACTCATTAGAAAATATGGAGGTAACAAAGATTTTTATAAGTGAAGAAGAATAAGCATTAAATCTGAGCAGTACTACAATCTGAATGTTTTTATTCTGGTATCAAATCAATGAAAATAATGAGCACCTAAATTTCTGATCACAATAAAAATGAAATTATGATAGGTTTATATTGCGTTAGAGCTGAGTTTGGAACTTACACAAGGCATTTTCTTGAAGGAGGATATGTTGCAATAGGTTGGCTCCCAAACAACAACCTAAGTTTAATATCAAACAGGGAAGAGATATATCCATTATATAAAAATGAATATCCTAACGACATCAGTAATGTTGTTATTGGCCAACAGGTAGGTCAGATATCCAGATTTCTACTTGAATTGAAAGCAGGTGACTACATTATTACCCCTGCTCAAAACACTGATTTTATCTATTATGGAATTATTGAAGAAAACGCCTATTATTACAGCGATGGTTCAGATGGTTGTCCCTACCTCCACCGTAAGAAAGTTAAATGGCATAAGGAATCAATACAACGAAGCCAGTTTTCAGTACCTTTCCAGAATACAATCCGCTCTTCATTAACTGTCTTTTACATTAGCCATAAGAAAAACTTTTTTACAGTAATTAATCGTCCTGATTTGATTCCTGATAACGAATCCATTATAGGGTATAATTATTACATTTCAGTTCTAAATCACATTTTGGAATTAGATGATCAGGAATTCGAAATTTTAATTACTCACATTCTGAATGCTTTAGGTTTTGAAGGGTCTGAGCATAAAGGTAAAGTTGGTGATGGTGGAGTAGATGCAACCGGTGAATTAAATGTAGCCAACATGGCTAAAATAAAACTATTTGTTCAAGCGAAGAGGTACAAACTTGGATCTCGTATCTCAGCCAATGTAGTGAAAGCACTTCGATCTAATATTCCTTCAGGTGGTCAAGGTGCATTTATAACAACAGCAGATTTCCAAAAGCTGGCGAAAGACATTGCTATTGAACCAGGATTCCCAAGAATAGGATTAATAAATGGCGAGCAATTGGTTGATATTTTAGCTGAACATTGGGAAGATATACCCACTGAGTTTAAAGAAAAACTAAATTTGAAAGTTGGATTAGTCCCCAATTAATTTTATGAAACCCATCACCGAAAATATAATCGAAGCAACGGCTATTGAAACCCTTCAGGAGTTGGGATGGGAATATATGCCGGGTATTGCCATTGCACCCGGAGCTGAAGAAGAAGAACGTGATAATTACGAACAAGTTATCTTGATAGATCGTTTACGCAAAGCAGTAGCGGAATTAAATCCTGACATCCCGGTTGATGCACTTGAACAAGCAATTCAAAAAGTGCTTCGTATCAATTCGTCTGATCTGCTGCACAACAATGAGACGTTCCATACCATGCTTGTTGAAAAGGTAAAAATCCCCTATCACGAGAATGGATACGAACGCAGTCACGAAGTTATGCTAATTGATTTTGATCAACCAGAACGAAACCATTTCCTGGTGGTCAATCAATTTACCATTGTCGAGAATAACCAGAACAAACGGCCGGATATGTTGCTCTTTGTAAATGGCATTCCACTTATATTATTTGAATTAAAAAATGCAGCCGACCAAAACGCAACAATCAAAAAGGCATATGACCAGATTCAGACCTACAAAGCTACAATTCCGGGTTTGTTTGCGTATAATGCTATTTGTGTTATATCTGATGGCATAGAATGTAAAGCTGGGAGTGTTTCATCTGGCTTCTCCCGATTTATGTCGTGGAAAACAATCGACGGCAAAAAAGATGCATCCCGGTTTACTCCGCTTATGGTTACGTTATTGAGTGGGATGATGAACCATATTACGCTACTGGATTTGATCAGGAATTTTATCTTATTTGAGAAAAATAAAAAAGAAGACAGTAAGACTGGTATTACGCAGATTGTTACTGAGAAAAAAATAGCTGCTTATCACCAGTATTTTGCGGTAAATAAAGCCTTTCAATCTACAATAGTTGCTTCCGGAATTAATGGCAACAAAAAAGGAGGTGTTGTCTGGCATACACAAGGTTCCGGAAAGAGTTTAAGTATGGTGTTTTATGCAGGCAAGCTGGTTACTTCAACCGAAATGCAAAACCCAACAATACTAGTTATAACAGACCGCAACGATTTAGATGACCAGCTTTTCAGCACTTTCGCTGCATCAAAACAATTATTGCGCCAGGAACCTGTTCAGGCTAAGGATAGAGAACATCTGAAACAATTGCTAAAAGTGGCAAGTGGAGGCATTGTATTCGCTACCATTCAGAAGTTTATGCCCGAAAATCAGAAAAGCGTTTACGATTGTTTGTCCAATCGCAGAAACATTGTGGTTATTGCTGATGAAGCCCATCGTACACAATATGGTTTTGAAGCATCCATAAAGGAAATTCTTGATAAAGAGACAAAAGAGAAAATCGGAGAACGCATTGCATATGGTTTTGCAAAATACATGCGTGATGCTCTACCCTCTGCAACATTCATAGGGTTTACAGGCACTCCTATCGAAAGTGCTGATGTTAACACACCACAGGTATTCGGTCAATATGTGGATATATATGATATTTCACAAGCTGTTGACGATGGCTCTACAGTTAAAATCTATTACGAAAGCAGGTTAGCCAAAGTAAATCTTGATGCTGAAGGTCGTCGTTTGATCCAGGAGTTTGACGCTGAACTCGAACAGGACGAAGAAATTAGTGGCCAGCAAAAAGCAAAAGCTAAGTGGACCAAACTCGAAGCTATTGTAGGAAATGCAGAAAGGATAAAGAACCTGGCAAATGACATTGTGAATCACTTTGAGCAACGTCAGGAAGTATTTTATGGCAAGGCAATGATTGTAGCTATGAGCCGCCGGATAGCCGCCGATTTATTCAAAGAAATAATAGCGCTTCGCCCATCCTGGTATAGCAACGATCTGAGCAAAGGTGTAATTAAAGTGGTAATGACTTCAACAAGTGCCGATGGCCCTGAACTCCAACGCCATAGCACTACCAAGCAACAACGAAGGAATCTTTCCGACCGTATGAAAGACCCGTCAGATCCATTACGTTTGGTTATTGTTCGTGATATGTGGCTCACTGGATTTGATGCGCCTTGTTTGAACACTTTATATATTGATAAACCCATGAGAGGGCACAACCTCATGCAGGCTATTGCCCGCGTCAATCGTGTTTTCCTTGACAAACCAGGTGGCTTAATAGTGGATTATTTAGGTATAGCAACTGATCTGAAAAAAGCACTATCGTTTTACTCTGATTCAGGTGGCAAAGGCGATCCAACCGAACGCCTTGAAAAAGCCATTGCTATCATGGATGAAAAATTTGAGATAGTAACTCAAATGTTCAACGAAGAGAGTAAAACACAGAAGGATATTTTAGCTGAAGAACCTGAAGCTTATTATAAAAATAGTCTACGCTTCAATTATAAGCGATTTTTTGAAGTTGGTCCAAAAGAAAAGCTTTCAATCATTCTGCAAGCCGAAGAACACATCTTGGGAATAAAGGATGGGAAGAACCGTTTTATTAGGGAAGTAACTTTGTTGAGCCAGGCATTTGCTTTGTGTATTCCTCACGAAAAGGCAATGGAAATTAAAGATGATATTGCTTTTTTTCAGGCAGTCAGGGCACGGTTGCAAAAATTTGAATCATCATCAACTGGCAGTAAATCAGATTTTGAAATAGAAACCGCTATTAAACAGATTGTTGATGAAGCCTTGAGTTCCGACAGAGTGGTTGATATTTTTGAAGCAGCTGGTATCGATAAACCTGAAATATCAGGATTAGAAATTTTATCAGATGAGTTTCTGTCTGAGGTTAAAGGAATGAAGCATCAGAATCTTGCTTTGGAATTATTAAAAAAATTATTGAACGATGAATTAAAAACACGGCTGAAAACCAACCTTGTAAAAAGTCGGAAATTATTAGAATTACTGGAGAATGCCATAAACCGATACCAGAATAACTTGCTTTCAACAGCCGAAATCATTCAGGAACTTATTAACATAGCAAAGGAAATAAAAGAGGCCGATAAGGAAGGCGAACGCCTTGGTTTAACAACTGATGAGGTTGCTTTTTACAATGCACTTGAAATTAACGACAGTGCTGTACAGGTATTAGGCAACGATCAGTTAAAAGAAATCGCAAGGGAAATAACGGATAAAGTCAGATCAAATGCTACAATAGACTGGACTATCCGTGAGAGTGCCAGGGCAAGGCTTATGGTTATTGTTAAACGCACATTGAATAAATATGGCTATCCACCTGACAAACAGGCTAAAGCAATTGAAACAGTGTTAAAACAAGCCGAACTCCTGGCTGATCATTTTACAAGTTCAGACTAAGTATATTTACAATTGATAAACATAGACATTAACATAGTCATAATGTCTATGTAGTAGTAGTTACATAAAAATCTATCAATTCAAAAAACCAACCTTTAGAAAAAAAATTATCAACATTTGTCGAATCAGAAAGGAAGTATTGTATAATATCCGGATAAAATAACTCAATCGAAAGGTTACCAAAGTTAAAAGGCAACCTCAACCGCTTAAAACATTTTTCATGGAAACCAGCAACAACCTATTAATCAACATTCTTCCGTTCGATTATCCTGTAAAAGAACAGGAATTTTCATTTCAAACCCAGCAACTCGAAGGCTACTGCCCTATCCATAAAGACGACCTCGATGGGCTGCTCGACGATTATTTCACACCCGATGAACTTCGCGACATCGAATGGCTTTATTCTGATTTCAGCGCACCCACCGAGGGCGAAATTTCTTTCACTATCAACCTCACCAAATCCGTTCATTTTGCTGCTCATTATTACAGGCACCTGATCCGTAGCTATTTTAAAGAAGTTGCCGATATCATCCACCTCAATTTCACCAACGAAATTGAAGTTTGGTTCAAAACTGCCCAGCAACCCGACAAGCGATATACCATTTACAACAAGTTTACACTCAAAATACAGCACAGGCGCGTTTCCGATGGTCCCGAACTAGTAGTTTCTTTCGATGGAACATCCAAAGTACTCACCCGTAGCATAAAGGATCTGGTCGATTTTCCTACCGACAATTTTAAATGGGTGAACTGCGATGGCGAATTGCATTGGTACAAATATATGCCGCCGCATTTTAAACAGGACACATCCAAACTGTTTCCGGTTGTCAGTAACAAACTGAAACCATTTTTTGATATAGTCTTCGATAAGCCCGACTTTACAAACCGCTATCCCAAATACAAAAGATTCCTCGAAGATTTTTATAAAAATCATCTCAATACAGACGCATTCCGCAGCATCATTCCTATTTCAGCGGATGGTTTTCTGAAAGTCGATCCCGACAGTATTATGAAAATCAGCGACGATTCTGCTCAATTGCAATTTGGCACCAGTTTGGGAACCGAACCCAAATACGACCTGGCAAAGTTTGGTCCCTACAAACCGATTGCAAGCAACAACGTTTACTTCTTTTTCATTTACCATAAGCCGGATAAGGACTTGGCTGTAAAAAAGCTGTATAACTTTTTCATAAAAGGATTTCCGGTTCAAAAAGGAGAAGATCACTTTGAATATATATTCCCGAATATGGCCGACTTTATACGGCAACCTTTTCATATCGAAGCAACCGGTAATATTGGGTTCGATAGCATCGAAACAGCCGTTGAAACTGTGGATGAAGCCATACGCAATTCAAAACGGGCCGAAAACATCAGGTATCTCGCTATTTTCGTCAGCCCCGTTTCAAAGTTTGAGAAAGACCCTGAAAAGCTGAATATTTACTACCGCATAAAGGAAACCCTTTTAAAACATGGAATAAGCTCGCAGGTTGTATATAAGGAACACATATTCAGCAAATCGTTCAACTACTTTCTACCCAACATCGAAACGGCTATTTTAGCCAAGCTCGGAGGCATCCCCTGGCGCTTGAACCGTAACGTGTCGTCCGAACTGATAGTAGGTATAGGCGCATTCTACTCAACTACACGTAAATCGAGGTTCCTGGGCAGCGCTTTCTGTTTCAATAACGAAGGCATTTTCGAAAACTTCGATTGTTTCCTGTCCAACGATACCGATACTTTGGCAGGTTCTATACGGAAAGCAGTTATTAAATTCCTCATCGATCACGAAAAAGCCGACCGGCTGATTATCCACTTTTACAAGGACATCAGTAAAAAAGAAATGGCTCCTATAATGAACATCCTTCATAAACTGAACCTCGATATTCCCGTGTTCATTGTTACCATTAACAAAACCGAAAGCAAGGGCCTTATAGCCTTCGATCTTGAAAGCGAAGGAAAATTCATGCCGGTAAGCGGCACTATTGTTAAAGTGGGCGATTATGAGTATCTGTTATACAACAATACACGCTACAACGAAAATACCGCCATCAACGGCAAGGAATACCATTTCCCAATCAAAATTTCCTTTTCTTCATCCCGGCCATTGCTGCTAAATAATCCTGAACTCATTAGGGAACTAAGCGACCAGGTCTATCAGTTCAGCCGCATGTACTGGAAAAGTGTTAGCCAGCAGAACTTACCCGTAACCATTTGCTACCCCGAATTGGTAGCCCAAATCTTCCCCCACTTCACTTCCGACACCATGCCACCTTATGGAAGGACGAATTTGTGGTTTTTGTAAATATTCCTTGATCCATATTTTTCAGAAGTAAAGTATGTTTTAAGTTTCTTTAAATTGCACAAAATTTATGATACCATGAACACTGAAGCCTATTTTGATAATATTAGTGAAACAATAAATTTTGAGCTGCTTAAAGCAAAGAGTCAAATCCTAATTGCTGTTGCATGGTTTACTGACCCTTTACTTTTTAATACTTTATTACAGAAGTTGTCTTCCAATGTTGAAATCCGAATAATATTAATAAATGACAAGATAAATAAGGAAGTTAGCGACCTTGATTTCACTTTACTTGAAAAGAATGGAGCGAAAGTTCATTTTGTTGGTGACCAAGAAGATAGCTCAAATATAATGCATAATAAATTCTGCATTATTGATAATATTGTAGTAATTAATGGGTCTTACAATTGGAGCAGAAAGGCGAGATTAAATGATGAAAATGTTGTAATTTTTAAAGACGACCGTGAACTCACAAATAAATTCAAAGAACAATTTAATAATCTGTTAACCAAATACGGTTTTGAACCTATAATCGTAAAAAATGATATCCAGAATATTAATAAACGTCTCGATTTGATAAAAAAAATGATTTCACTAAATGAAGAAATATTAATTAAGGATCAGGTAAAAAAAATATATAATCCGGAAAATGATGCTGAACTTAGGGAAATATTAGACCTTATCTCAAACAATTTATTCTCAAAAGCCATAATAAAAATTGAAAGTTATATTTCTAAATACCAAAGTGTTGCAATATATGTGGACATTCAATTAGAAGCTATTAAATTTGAATTAAAACTAGCAGAGATTAAACTCAACACATTAAGTGATAAGAAATTTGAACTTGAGAAACTGATCTCTGACTTTAATTACTTGCATGATAAATATTTAGGCGACATCATTAGTAAACTATTAGAGATTAAAAAGGAAAAATTAAAAGAAGATTTTGAGAAGAATAAAGCTACTAAAGATCAGTATGAAAATGCGAAATCTGAATATGATGAATTTAATGACCAACACGAAGATTTTAAGAAAAGGAAAATCAATGAACTTTCAGAAAATGAAAAAGTCGAGCTGAAATCCAAGTATCGTCAGGCAACATTACTTTGCCACCCTGATAAAGTAAGCGAGGATCAGCAACGAGAGGCTGAAGAAATTTTCAAAGAACTAAATGAGGCGTATAGGAATAACGATTTGGAATCAGTATCCGAAATCTTAGAGAATTTGCGTAATCAATTGTTCACTTCTAATTCTGAAATCCTTACGATGTTTGACAAGCAAAAGATTTATCTGAATAATATCAATAATAAGATTATTCGTCTTGAAAAGGAAATAGATAAAATCATCAACTCTGAGGTTTATACTCACATTAGTAAGATCAATGATTGGAATGATTATTTTGAGAATATGAAGGTGATGTTAACCAAGAAATTGAACAAAGAAATATCTGTAATTTTAACATCACATGAAAGTCGTTAAAACAAATAATAGTATTCAATTGCTAAAGAATCATTTAGCAATTACTAAGAGTTTATTGCCAGCAGTATCCGATAATTTATTTCTTGAATTACTAGACAAGGAAAATATTATTAAAGCGATTAATCTGGCAATCAATGCCAGATTAAATTTAGATCCATTTTTTAATCCAGAACTTTTGGATGAAATAACAATTAAAGATTTTAAAGACAATTACCTTAGTAAAATTAAAAATCGTTTACATAATAATAGTTTTGAGCTTAGCGATACATATCGAATAAAGATTCCTAAAAATAGAATTGATACAAGATCTGGTATTTATTTAAATTTTGAGGATTATATATTGAAATTCTTGGTAGCATTAGTGATTCATAAGCACTCAAAAATCCCTTCATGTGTTTTTGGCGGGAATGATGAAATTTTTAATATTATTGATAATGATGTTTTTAAAGAACAGAATAACGAATTTTTAAAATGGCAAACAATACAACTTTTTGACAAAGGCTATCAATATGTACTGGCAATAGATGTAAAGTCTTATTACCATAATATCGCTTCCAATATATTAATGAACAAAATAGTTCAAGAAATTAATTGCGAAGATAATTCTGATATAATGAGACTTACAAAATCTCTATTTAGTTCTTTAAGCATAGCATCTTGGCCAGATCATTATATTCAAAATTTTTATTTGAAAGAATTAGATTTGTTATTGTTGAACAATAAAAAGGTTAGTTATGGCCGTATTACTGATGATATAAGAATTTTTACTTATACTGAACAAGATGCTATTGATTGTCTTGATGTTATAATAGAATATTTTGAAGAGCATAGACTCGAAATTAACAATGACAAAGCATTTGTAACAAAACCATTAGTAAGGTGGGGAAGCTATGAAACTTCCCTGATACTAAATAAAAATGAATTTGAAAAATTTGAATTTGAAAATTTAATGAGACTGCATGCAACAGAACCTCATATATATTCCATAATAAACGTTAGCACTCTTCCCAGACAATTCTTCACATTCAATGATTACTTGAAGGGTAAAGAAGGGTACTTGGTTTCTGAAAAAGAAGTAAGTGAATATATAAACAATTTATGCAGTAACTCAAACATAATCACAGAGTTTGAAATCGATAACCTATTTAAAATATTGAGATATTTTTATGGTAGTTACCGCTTTTACATAAAAATCGTAGATATTATCTTCTCTGCTTTCATTAACACTAATACGAAATTGAATGAATATATATTGCAATCCATTATTGACTTTATCAAGAATGATGTCCCAAGTTATGATAAAGAATCCTACAGATCCTATCTACTATTAAGGAAAATGTTTTTTGATGCACAAACAGGAGACTTCCATTTTGCCAATAAATTAAATAAATTAATCCATATTGACGACTTGCAAGATTTATTATCACAAAAATTATTGACATCAAAAAATGAATTATTTGCCAAGCTTTCAATCTATATACTAAAAAGGTTCTTTAATGATAAGAATAGAAAATCATATGATGATCCAACCTATTGGATTGACCTAATTGAGAACAAAATATCTATTGGATATACTAATTTTGACGATTATAGATCAGATATATACAAGAGTTTGCAAAAGTTGTTCCCAGATAAAGTAGTTTTTTTAGAGAAGGAAATATCTTCAATATTTGTAAAGAAAAAGAAGTATGAAAGTGATTATAAGAAAATTATTGTTCTTGTGGATGAGCTTTTTAAAAGCACCAATAAACCAACATTCTTCTTTGATAGAGCATTTTCCTATAATGAATTGAAGAATTATGGGAAAGCCCTTGAAGATTATAACAGTTATTTGTTAGTATATACTAATGATACATCAGCATTAAACAATAGAGCTCTAATAAAAGAAAAAGTTAAAGATTTCACTGGTGCTTTAGCAGATTATAACAGGGCATTGGAATTAAAACCCAATAATGAATTGTACATAAGAAACAAACAAGCATTAATCGAAAAAATCAATAAAGCAGAATAAATTTCTTTTAGATAATTTTGTCAAGTTACTAAACAAATGATTGGAAACGTACAGTAATGACTTATGACTATTGAGAAAATTGATTTCCGTGCTATATTTATGAAAGAAGGAGATGCTTTATATTCAAGCTTTTCTATACTTGATCCTGATAAATTCAATAATTGGGTTTCATGCAATTTCAACGAGATAGCTTTCATTACCTCGTTATCCCAAATTTGTCCTGATAAATCGTTCCTTAAAGAGTTAGTAGAAGCTGGCTATTTTCATAGAGAAAGCCAATGCCATTATTCGGCGAAGGCAGTATGTCTGCTTTCTGATAATGTTGATTGTTATACCGGATTTGTTGTTAGAAACGATTCATGTTGTGGAATAATTACTCATAGCTTCAATTTTTACAATACTCAAATTATAGATCTTTCTCGTTTAGACACAAATTACAATATTCTTGCAAGTTTGGGGAATACACTCCCACATACATATTTTGGTGTTAAACTCCCCCAAGTCTTTTCTTCAAAAGTTTACGGATCTGGTTCTTAATCAGTATTCAATGAATCCTCTACTTTTAGAATGGTATCTGGAATGTACTAATCCTACCCACCACTAACATGGAAACTTCCTTTGATCAATTACAAAAAGAAGTGTACCAGGGTGCAACCGAAAAATTTGATACGATTGATGATAATATCTTAGATAAACTAAATCATGAACTATCAATTATTGAGCAACTGAATCTATCCTATTACTTCCTGAACTATAAAAAAATTGTTAATATCTGTAATGATCAAGGCTGGCTCCGGTCACCCGGAAGAGGCACTTCAACTTCGTCGCTGGTAAACTATTGCCTTGATATCACAAAGATAAACCCTATCGAATATAGATTATATTTTGAACGGTTTATAAATCCTGATCATTTCGTAGGTATCGATATAGATATAGATATTCCAACCGGTAAGCGAAGTTTGCTAATTGAATTTTTGGCTGCAGAACTAATGGAAAGCAAGATCCATCAATATGTATTTCCTCCTTCAAAGTACAATGATGAAGATGTAAAGTATGCCCATAACGGAAAAGAATTTGTAAAGCATCCTTTTGGGATATTAATTTCTGATCTTACTCAATTTACTGATCTTGAAACCCTTGAAATTGAGAATAGTAAATTCTGTGTACTAAGTGATTATAAAAACAGCTTGAGGCAGATAAGTCCATACAAATATGATGTTATTGAGAATGATTATCTGGCAATTCTGCAACAAATATGCTCACATCTGGATGGTTCAGATCAACTTTATAAAATCTCCACCAAAGACAAAGCAACTTTTAAACTGTTAAATACCGGTCAGACGGATAATATATTTTTGTTTTCTGATGTAGAATTAAAGCCTATACTAAAAGCTTTCCAGCCATCAACTATCCTGGAAATGGCAATAATTAACACTCTTTATCGCCCAGGGCTTGTTGATAAAATTCCAAAGATGATCCAAAATAAAAAGTTCGGTTATGATCAACCTTTTTCTTCGGATATCAGAGTTAGCAGGTTATTATCCGAAACCTATGGCCTGCTTGTTTTCCAGGAATCCTTTCTTGATATTGTAATACAGATTGCTGGTTTCAAAGCAACTGAAGCAGAATATTATCTTCGTGTTTTATGTAGTGGTAAGAACCTCATTGAGATCAACAACTTCAAACAATTGTTTCTAGCTGGTTGTGAGTGTTATTGTACGCTTACATCTGTTGAAACTCAATTATTACTACAAATGCTACTTACTGAAGGTCCATTTACTTTTCAGAAATCACATGCAATAAGTTATTCGACGATTAGCTATTGGTGTGCATATTACAAAACACATTTTAGAAAAGAATTTGAAAATTTCATTGCTCTCAGATAATCTGTTTTGTAAATTATAAGTGTTAAGTTAGCTTTAGCCTTGGTAATAGAAAACATTATATATTGATAACTTCCTATTTGCCAATCCTTCGTATATAAATCACACTAACCACTAATCATTATGGTTATGTAAATATAGTACCTGCACGCTTATCACATCCATTCTAAATGTTTATAAATTCGCATTTTGAAGATAAATTTCATTAAAAAAGCCAGCATAACTTGAAAAAGGAATAATCCCAGGTAGCAAAATAACTATATTTTAGTTTATAAATTCGCATAGATTATATTCACTTTCCATAACTTAATTTAATATTCTTATTTAACTTTACATAAAATAAATTATCACCACCATAATTTGTCGTCCTTAAAAATATCTGAAATGCAAAAGATATACCTATTTATTACATTAATGCTTCATTTTATGAATATTTATAGTCAGGATTTTGCTACATATAAAAAACAAGGCGATTACAAAGCCCAATCCGGAGATTTAAAAGGTGCAATTGTTGATTATAATCAAGCAATACAACTTAATCCAAATGATATTGCAACTTGGGTCAATCGTGGTACGGTAAAAAGTCTTTTAGGCGATTTTAAAGGAGCTATCCAAGATCTTGATAAAGCAATTCAACTTAATCCAAACGATGCAAAAGCCTTGTTAAACAGAGGTACTTTAAAAGATAAAAGCGGCGATTATTCTGGTGCACTAAAGGATTACAACAAGTCGATTCAATTAAATCCTAAAAATTCAGAAGCTTTTAATAATAGGGGTAATTTAAAAAATAATACAGGTGATTATTCTGGAGCCATCCTCGATTTTAATGCTGCAATTAACTTAAATCCTAAAAATGATGAGTCATATAATAACAGAGGTAATGCGTATGACAATTTAGGTAAATATAATCAAGCAATTTTAGATTATAACAAAGCTATTGAGTTAAATCCAAATTTTGCAGAAGCTTATTTGAATCGTGGGATCTCACGCAAAAATGCTGGTTTTACAAATGATGCTTGTAAAGACTGGACAAAAGCTGTAAACTTGGGCAGCACTGCCGCAGCCACCTTAAAGCAGAAATACTGTAAATAATAGATTTCATTCTCAGATAAATCCTAAATAAACATGGTAACAATTATTTTATATATTCTACTTCCAATTCTATGTCTTTTTGGCATTACTTATATGTTGTCTAACTTAATAGTACTTGTAATTATGTTTGTTTTGAGAACGCCCATATTTGCCTCCATGATCAGTGGTGGTATCACATGGATTATTATTTCACTCTTGTGGCGATATTTTGATGGTCGGCCAATGCCTATTTTGGCTTATTTAATTGGTGCAATAGCTTTATTTATCTACGGTACAATTAATAGAGAAAAACTTAATGAAGGTGCAAAAATGATCTTAGTCTTCGAAATTGTTGGAATTATTATTTTAGCAATTATTGTTTCAATTGAGGCGACTCAGGTCAGATTCATCTAGTTCCAGGTTTAAATTAATAATTTAATCAAATATAACTTCAAGATGGCTTTAATATTAGAATGTGAAAATTTTCCTTTTAATGACAGGACTAAAGGAGTTTGGTACTTATTAGTTAACTTTCAAAATTGTCAAGAAATTGATTATTGGTCTGTCTCCGATAAAATTCAATTGACAACTACATTGAAGGGTATTATAGACAATAGCCAAACTTCAAACTTTCATCTTTTGGGTATATGGCATGGTATGTATTCCACTGATATTTTTAAATTAAATCCAACAGACGCATATAGAGAGTTATCGAAATATTTTAATCTATAAAACAACAACCTCCAGTGTTTTTTTACCTACCTGTTTGCTTTTCGCTGATAAGTTGTCACATATATTCTGGTATATTCTATCTTTCATTCACAAATTATTAAATAAAACTCTTCATCCCATACACTTCCCACAGGCAGTGCCGGATGGCTCCATGTGCTTTTTCCTGTCACGGTATTTGCAGAAAAAAGCAAATACACCGTGGCGCGCCAGGAAAAAAGCGCACTCCACCACCGGAAGCTACTTTACATAATGTGCGCTTATGGTCTTGGTAGAAAGCCCATAAGCACATTATGTACAAGGGCATAAAGCCAAGTAGCCACTGCCTGCTTACCTTCCCACTCTGCCCACTTCCTTCGCGGTTGCAGGCAATTCATTCACTGCCTCTCTGCAATCCTCATTACGCTTCGTTAATTTCACTGCATTCAAGCTGGCAGGTTCGGTCGTTCGTGCCTCACTCCCCCGCATAATACAGCTAATGCTCATTCTTCGCATCAGCAGTATTTAAGAATGCTTCACCAGCCAGCCTTCATTTCGTTTCATTACACTACGCTACATTCGTCTTTCCGTTCGTACGTTCATTTCATTCCCTTCACCGCTCCCGCAGCAGCACATTGCATCATTCCACCTTCAGCCGGGTTCGCCTTCCCTACACACAGTCGCACCGTCGCAGCCTGGCCGCTTGCACACACACAATTCTCTGCTACAGCGTCCAAGTCTGCAACAGTGCGTCCACGCTACAGGACTTCACCCTGCTTCCGGTTTCATGCTGCAATAAGCTGCTAAAATCCCACCCACTTACAGTTCTACAGGCAAACAAGTGGGTTTTGAGTATTGTCAACAAGCAGTTGTACATGTTTTGAGTACTGTTTACAAGTAATCTGAGTTACAAGCGGTATTTGTGTGCGCCATCGCCCTCCGGTTGGTCGTTAGGGCGCAAGCCACAGGCGTGCGGTGCTAAAGAGCCCTTGTTCGTAACTGCGTTGCTCTCAAGGGCAAGAATAAGCGGTATTTGTTTTTATCCCTGCGGGGCTATTGTGTATCCTCGTTGCTACCGCTATCGCTGGCACAATCTCGTCTACACATAAATTTTCTCCTCCTGCCTACGCCATTGCATTTACTCGTTCCTCGTTTATGCAATCCCTGTCTCCCTTTTAAAGGGACTTCTATTCTTTTGTTCAGGTTTCTGTTGCCTTCTAACATCTTTTACCTAACATCTTCTACCTACCTGACTATATAATAGTTGGTGCCCATAAGAGGGAATTTTTTAGGAAAAGAAAAAGAGCAAAGCAAAAAAAGAAAGCGAATATAAAGTAGCATTCCGGCTTATTCAAGGCGCGAAAAATGAAATCATAATTTTCGCTCCGATCACAGATTCATTTCATTTTTCTGTGCTTCACGGATTTTTTTTTGCATCACCTGGTTGGTATTTCCAATCAGGTTTTTTTATGCAAAAATAAATCCGCTTCGGCCTTGATTAAGCCTCCATGCTTCATTGCCCAATGGCTTCCTTTTTTTGCTTTTTGCCCTTTTTCATTTTTTTCCTAAAAAATTTGTGGAAGGGGTGCTAAAGGCGAGATCAGGATAACCTCCAAAAAGCTCACCTAAAGCCCCCCAATGATGCATAAGATCACTACCTACGGCCCCGATCAATCCCGCACCCCATACGCCTTTTTCATCCTGAATAAGGGCATGAACAGCGGTAAACCAATGGAACATCCCTGCCCGAATTGCTTCACCTTTCACGCATCCACCCAGGATGAAAAGGATCTGTATTACTGGCTCTGTTTCGGTATGTGGAAGGCTCACACCTTTCGTCCTTACCTCCGCGGCTCAGTAATTCCTTTTATCATCAAATCCGATCTGGTCCGGCTTATCCAGGAAGCATCCGTTAAAGCCCTGGAAGCACCGGCTCAATTCTCCAAAGCTGTCGAAGTGCTCAAAATACTGGAACGCCAGGAACAGCAGTTCCACCGAAATCTTCAGCTTATTGCGGAAGCTAAAAAGATAATCTTCTCCCGTTACCGTGCATCATTCAGATAAAAGCAACCCTTAAACCCTTCATACTATGAATCAATCCGATGTAATCAATCGCACATTTGTGTTTATCCACAATCTCCCCTCAAATTTTATTGAGGAAATCTGGTCCGACAGCCCCTGGATGGCTGATCACCTCAAAGCCAAGTTCACCGGCTTTTGCAGAGCCGAAGGCTATGCCTCAGCAAACGCAATTCTCAAATTTTTCGCTGCCCTCGATGAAGGCAACGCAGAGAAGTTCTGCTCCTATGCCTTCACCTGGATGCAGCAGCACAACTAAATACCATTCTTTAATCTTTAAATTCTGAAACCATGAAAAAGTACTTCAATGATCCCCGCCCTTTAACCGTAGTGTATCAGGGCACCTGTGCCGAATGTGGAAAAACTCTCAAAAGAGGCACTGAAGCCTATTACTGGCCATCCGATGGGAAGCTCTATTGCCTTACCTGTGGAGAATCCGAGTACCGGCAATTCCTTTCAGCTGCAGCCGATGAAGAAGTTTACCAGGGTATCGGAAATCCATTCGCCTGTTAATATTCGGAATTGCTTTCATCCTGCCCGGTTCGCCCGGGCTTTTTTGTGCTCTTTGCAGACTTTGCAAGATTGCAAACTTTGCAAACTTTGCAATTCCTGCAAACTTTTCAAGTATTTCAAAGTGTAGTTATGCAATTCAGTGCAATACGCGCAATAAGACTTCATAACACATTGTATTACTGTATGTTATAGTATTTTTTAGTATATACTGCCGTACCTTTGTACAGAAGTCAGGCAGATTTTGATTCCGTATCAATTCCATACCAAGTCCGTATCAAGGCTGCTTTTCTACCGAATATTAACCTAAATACTTTACGCCAATGGCTATCGTACAAAACCCCATCACTGGCAGGACCCGAAAGAAATTCGGAACCGCCGTTTTCTCGAAACACTACGAGAACAACACCATGAGAAGCAAACCTATCCAGGTTTCAAATCCCCGAACCGAAGGCCAGGTAATGCAGCGGAGCAAATTTGCTCAGACTGTGGACCTGATCCGACAGGTACTCCCCGTTGTAAATGATGCGTACTCCAATACGCTCAAGAACATGTCCCCATTCAACAAAATTGTAAGTCTCAATGTTAAGAGCATTTTTGCTGAAGGAACTAATGAAATTGATTACACCAAAGTTCAATTCTGCGACAATGAAGGTAGTTCTGTAAAGAGCGTCGAAATGACTTGCGAAGATGACCAGGTGATCAGTTTACTTTGGGAACCAAACACCACTGACCAGGCTGAACTGGATGCTCCGGTATCAATTATCCTGGTGAACTGCTCCAAGAACAAAGCGCTGAATTTCGCAAATGCTGCGCTGAGATCTGAAAGTGCAGCCAGTATAACTGCCCCTGTAGAATGGGTTGGTGATGTGGTTGCAGCTTACTTCACGACTACTGATCTTACTACCTCAGTTCCAAAAGCAAACGGCTCGATACCTGCTAAGAAGGTAATCAGGTTTAAAGCCGGAGCTGATCTTGCAAAGACTGTGAAGTAGTATTGCTTAATCAGTCAAATTCAAAAGCCTGCAACGCAAAGTTGCAGGCTTTTTTTATGAAATATATTTCAACTTAATTGTTGTAATCCTATCTCAGAAAAATATACTAATTTTATGTTTAGGTTTATTACCCATTTTCTTTTGTTTCAGCTTTGTTTCACAATTTCTTGTTGCTTATTTGTTGCCCACACTATATAAATCACTGATAATAAGCAATTATTACTTTCTGTATCGGAAAGTAGCACTTTTATTCAGCCACATTAGATAAGCAGAGATTTACAACATATTATCACTTGCAGGCTTTTGACATCTGCATGAATTATACAAACACAAACAGCCCGGAAAACCGGGCTGTTTTTTCATGTGGTGATAAGATGCCCCCC
>APMI01011311.1_pt1 | contig 30901 bp, 14 predicted proteins | sample 667938 | NCBI WGS metagenome assembly APMI01 (sample SAMN01084076, study PRJNA167559) | wastewater metagenome | biome: Wastewater | place: Denmark: Ejby Moelle, Odense | collected 2011-11-28
TATACCGGATTGAATTTGAGAACGTGGGTAATGACACTGCGTTCAATATCTATGTTCTGGATACATTGCCAAACGAGGTGGATGCTAATAGTATGCGGATAGTGAGCAGTACACATCCTATGTATGTATCGCCATATGGTGATGGGGCGCATAATATCGTGAAGTTCGATTTCCCGCATATCAACCTACTGGACAGCTCACACCATGAAGCATGTACCGGAACCTTTAGCTATACGATCAAGACAAAAACAGGACTGCCGTTTGGCACTTTGATAGACCACCGCGCAGGAATATATTTTGATGATAATGGATTGGTGTTGACGAATACTGTGGAAAATATGATAGGCTGGCCCTCTGACGTGGCTACCGTTAATAAAGGAGATGGACTTGAGCTGTATCCTAACCCCGCCAATAACGAACTAACTATTAAGACTGAGAAGGGTTTGTATAGTTCTTGCACTGTGATGAATGGTTTGGGGCAGGTGGTGATGAAAATGCAGATGAATGGCGCTGAGACGAAGCTGAATGTGAAGGCGTTGGCAGCGGGGATGTATTATGTGAATATGGTGGGGGATAAGGGGAGTGTGGTGAGGAAGTTTGTGAAGAAGTGAAGTTTTAGTTGGCTTGCCATAGAAGCCCAAAATGTTACCATACACTAAATGATAATTACCATTTACTAAACAGCCATATTAATAATCACTATTATTTGATTATTTAGTGTAAAATCTAAAGCATGAAATATACTTACAACCTATTAAGCGCAATCTTCATTTGTTTGGCCTGCTCCACGATCGGAAGGGCACAAGGCACAGTTATTACCATTGGCGGCACGGGTGTGCACGGTTATTCGGGCGACAATGGCCCGGCGGTAAACGCAATGCTAGGTTATACTTACGGCGTTAGCAGCGATGGGAACGGCAACGTTTATTTTGGCGACCAGGATAACAAGCGGTTTCGTAAGATAAGCGCTGTTACGGGTATTATCACCACAGTAGGTGGTACAGGTATAAGTGGTGACAGCGGTGATGGTGGCCCCGGGTACAATGCCCAAATAGGCAGCGCCGGCGGGATACACGTAACCGCCACAGGTAATTTGTTCTTTACAGACTGGGGACGACTGAGGAGGATAGACGGGCAGACCGGCATTATGACAACCTGCGTAGCTTCGGTGGCTACCGCTTCGCAAGGTGTAATGATGGATAGCGTAGGTAATGTTTTCTTTTCCGGCGTTATGGCCCAGACCAGGGTGGTAGACACCGTAACGGGCGTTGTAACGGTTATAGCCGGGAACGGTGTCACGACACTATCCAGTGGTGATGGCGGATTGGCAACTAGTGCGGGAATTGTTGGCACCGGAATGGCGATGGACCCGGCGGGCAATCTATACATAGCAGACGATTACAACCATAATATAAGGAGGGTGGATCACGCTACCGGTATAATAACAACGGTTGCAGGGATAGCGGGCAATCCCGGACATACGGGCGATGGCGGGCCTGCTACCAGCGCGACCCTAAAAAATCCGGTGAATGTGGCCATTACTGCAACAGGTGACTTACTGATAGCAGACCAGGCCGGCGGGATAAGGAAAGTGGATGCAAATACCGGCATCATAACCAAGGTGGTAAATGATACAGTGAATTATATGCACCTGGATGAGTTTGGGAACGTTTTTTATTCATCGAATAATAAAATAAAGAAAGCATTAGGTGTTGCTCCTACTATTACAAGCGCGGCTGATAGCTTTTCGCTGAGTGCAGCGAGTAGCTGTAACGGTTACCAACTGACCTTATTCAAAAATCATTTCGTGGCCGGGGAGCACCTGATCATAGACTACGGAGATAACACCGGGACTGTTGATTCAACGTTCACCAATATGAACGGAGCTGCGGTGTCGGTTGTTAATCATGCTTATTCCACTACGGGTACATACACCGTAAACCTGAAATTATATAACGGCGCTACATTGCTGGATTCGCTTGATTATACCGTTAACCAGACGTTTTGCCATACAGCCTATGTGGAGTTTTATTATGACGCGGATAGCAGTTGTACCAAAGACTATAACGAACATGGATTCATGGCACCGGTGCTGGTTGAGGTAGATTCTAATAATGTGATCGTAGATACAATATCGGCGACAAGCGGCCTGTACTATACCGCAACCGGCAATAACGGTGATGTGTACGAGTTCAAAGTAATATCGATGCCGGTGGGTGTGGCAACAACATGCCCTGCAAATGGCATTGTGAGTGTTACCCTACAGGACGCAAATGTTTTCGATCCGCTGCTGATAGGATTTAATTGTACGAGTCCGGCTAATTTTGACCTTTCTGTGGACGGGATTGTACACGAGACCAGGCCATGGGGGCAGAGAGGAACTGCTTTTGGACGGAACGAACTTGACTGCCTGCCCGTGAATGCTGTGGTGACTTTGAACTATAGTCCGCACTATGCATACCAGGGGACTGCCAACCCGGTGCCTACTACCGTGGCCGGCAATAGCATTAGCTGGAACCTTGCGGCCCTTGCGGGTAATAATATATACCCGGAAGCGCTGTACTATGAACTGGAGGACGCGGTGGGCAATCCGCCCATGCTGGGAGATACAGTGCAAACGTATATTACAATAACACCTACAGCAGGTGATGCCAATACCGTAAATAACTCGATCTTGCTAAGTGATACGGTCAGGTCATCGTGGGACCCGAATATAATGGAAGTGACGCCAAAGGGGAATATTACCGCAGGTACGCAACTGACGTACCGGATAGAGTTTGAGAATGTGGGTAATGATACTGCGCATAATATCCATGTGCAGGACACTTTGCCAAGTGGTGTGGATGTGAACAGCATCCGCATTGTTTCGGCCACACACGAGATGTATGTATCGCCATACAAGAGCGGGAACTATAACATAGTTAAGTTCGATTTTCCCGGTATAAACCTGCTGGATAGCTCGCACCATGGTAAATGCACCGGTACGTTTAGCTATACCATCAATACAAAAACAGGCTTGCCTTTCGGTACTTTAATAGACCATAGCGTGGGTATTTATTTTGATGCTAACGAGGTAGTGCAGACCAATATGGTAGAAAACATGATTGGCTGGCCGGCAAGCGTGGCTAATGCAGGAAGCACGGATAAAATAGGTTTATACCCGAATCCCGCAACTGATGAGCTGACCATTGTAACAGGTATGGGCATGTACAACTATTGCACTATTACAAACAATATGGGACAGGTGGTGATGCAACAGCAACTGAACGGTGCACAAACAAAACTAAATGTGAAAGCCCTAGGTGCCGGCATGTATTATATTAATATGGTGGGAGACAGGGGTAACGTAGTGAGGAAATTTGTAAAACAATAAGCCCGGATACCCAAAAGACTAAAAAATTTAAAGCCGGCGAAATGCCGGCTTTTTTGTTCTGAACCAGCAAGTAGGATATTGCTTATTTTTGGTTCTTATTGCATTGTAAAAATCACAATTAATAGTGCCGCTGATTATTTACAATCTTTGCGAAATAAAGTGATAAGTATGGAAACCAAAATTGATATCCAGCAATTGGAACCCGAAGCATACAAGATAATGCTGGAATTTGAAAAGTACCTGGCAAGAACAAAACTTGGGAAACTGCAACGCGAACTGATCAAAATAAGAGCGTCGCAGATTAATGGCTGCGCCTACTGCCTGAATATGCATACCCGCGATGCACGTAAATATGGCGAGACGGAGCAGCGGATATATACCTTGAGCGCATGGCGGGATACACCTTATTTTACCGAAGAGGAACAGGCCTTGCTGGCCTTAACAGAAGAGGTCACGCTGATATCAAATCATGTGTCTGCAGCGACAAAACAACGAGCAATAGATGTGATAGGCGAGCAGGGACTTGCCCAGGCCATTATGGCCATTGTTATCATAAACTCATGGAACAGGATAAGCATCGCAAGTGGTAGTCAGCCACCCTTAGATCAATAATTAGTCGGGAAGACATTCATCGCTATATTCATGGCGATGAATGTCTACGATCTGCTTATGCTTCAGTAAGCTCTACGTTCTCTTTGCTGTACGATTCGGTAAGTTTGCGCTGCAGTTCAGGCGAAACAGGAGCGTAATGATCAAACTTCATATGAAAACGGGCACGGCCCTGAGTGAGGCTGCGAAGCGTGGATGCATATTGATACATTTCTGCATGCGGTACTTTGGCTTTAATAACCGTAAAATGGCCCTCAGTATCAAATCCTTCTACCATGCCCCTGCGCATCTGGAGGTCGCCCATGATATTGCCTGTGAGGTCATCGGGTGATAATATTTCCACGGCATATATGGGTTCCATGAGTTGCGGGTTGGCTTGCTGGAAGGCATCCCGAAAAGCCATAGTACCAGCGATCTTAAAGGCCATATCATTACTGTCGACCGCATGCATCTTCCCGTCGAAGACGCTCACCCGAACATCGCGTACGTAAGAGCCTGTGAGCGGACCACGATTCATTTTCTCCATGATACCCTTAAGTATAGACGGCAGGAAACGCTGGTCGATGACACCACCAACTATGCAGTTATAATATACCAGTTTGCCTCCCCATGGCAGTGTTACTTCTTCCCTGCCACGAACTGTGAGCCCTGCGGGATCAGGCATACCCTCCTGCCATGGTTCTATCCTTATAGAAACCTCGCCAAACTGGCCTGCACCACCTGATTGTTTCTTATGCCTGTAGCTTGCTTCGGCTTTTCCTTTTATCGTTTCGCGGTAAGCAATTTTAGGCTTCATATAGAGTACATCGAGATGATAGATGTGCTCGAGCTTCCATTTTATGACAGCAAGGTGCATATCGCCCTGGCAATGCAGTAAGGTTTGTCCCAGCTCTGCCGATACCTCTACAGAAAGGGTAGGGTCTTCTTCTTTCAACTGGTGCAAGGCGGATGCTAATTTTTCCTCTTCACCTTTCTTGCTATTGGCTATGGCAATGCTCATCCTTGGTTCAGGAAAGACGATCGGTTGCAAATCTATTTGTTTGCCTTTTTCGTGCAGGGTGTTGTTCACGTGTGTATTGCGTAGTTTCAGCGTGGCACCAATATCTCCCGCTACGAGTTCAGGCACAGGATTGCGCTTGTTGCCTTCCAACACAAAAAGCTGATTTAGCTTTTCGGTAACTCCCGTTGTTTCATTTACCAATTCCATCCCGCTCTTTACGGTGCCTGAAAAAACCTTGAAAAAGCTAAGCTCTCCTATATGTGGTTCGTTCACTGTTTTGTAAATGAATATGCAGACAGGACCTTTGCTATCGCAAGGCAAGTTGTCGCCATTTTTTGTTGTTTGCGGGGGCATTTCATTTGCAGGAGGGCATACGTTATCTATGTATCCCATCAGGCGGGCTACACCCCTGTTTTGTAAAGCAGAAGCGCAAAAAACTGGAAACAGATCGTGCCGCGCCATCGAGATATGCAGACCTTGTTTCATTTCGTCTTCGGAAAGCTCGCCCTGGTCAAAATATTTTTCCATCAGTCCCACGTCGTTCGAGGCTATAGCTTCTATAAGTTCTTTGTGTAGCGTTTCAGCCCTTTGTCTTTCAGCAGCTGGGATATCCAGTTTTTCAGGCTTGCCTCCTTTGTCGGAATACTGGTACAATACCATATTCAGTACATCAATAATTGCACTAAAGCCCGGCCCTGCATTAATAGGATATTGTACTATAACAACGTTGTTGCCAAAGTGACTCTTTGCTTCCTGTACTGTTTTATCAAAATCGGCCTTTGGATGATCGAGTTGGTTGACTAGAAATATCATAGGGGTTTTGAACTTTTCAGTATACTCCCATATGATATCTGTACCTACTTCCACGTCTGTACTTGCGTTGAGCAGCATGACACCTGTATCTGCGACCCGCAACGCGCTAATCACTTCACCTGAGAAATCATCGTAGCCCGGTGTATCGAGAATATTTATTTTGTAGCCTCGCCAGTGGGTGTGCATCAGTTTTGAGAAAATGGAATTGCCACGTTCCTTTTCAAGATCGGTGTAATCACCAACAGTGTTTCTTTCTTCTATACTTCCGCGCCGTTGAATAAGGCCTGCTTCAAAGAGCATACTTTCGGCCAGTGTCGTTTTGCCACTGCCGGAATGTCCCAGCAGTACAATGTTTTTTACATGTGCAGTATCAAGTCCGGACATAACAATTGTTTTAAAAAGTTAAACAATGTGAATGCGCGGAGGCGATATATACCGGGTGGGGCGCGTCAAAAAATGCCAGTCGAAAAAGAGAGAATTAAAATGTAGTCCCCGCTGCACTCTATCTAACCTAAATTTAAAAAAGATAGTCTGAAATTCCTATCCTTTGCGAAAAGTTGCTCAAAACCGTTTTGTAAAAATGTAGGGGGAATTGCAAATGCACAGGATGCACAAATATCGTTCCAGCAGAAATATTGTCAATCGATCTTTCTCATTTTTTCTATAAGGTCGTTCAGCTTTTTTGCTTCATCGTTATTCAGGCCGATCACATTTGTATTTACGTCTTCTACTGCTTTGTTAGCAGTCTCAAGAAGTTGCAATCCTTTTTCTGTCAGGTTCATTATGGTTTCCCTTTTATCTTCTTTTGAGGTAGCCCTTTTCACCAGTTTCTTCGTAACGAGCCTGTCTGCGATGCGGGGCACATTGGAGTTCTTTTCCAGCATTCGGGATGCAATGTCTTTTACACACATATGCTCCGGATGCTTACCTTTCAATATTCTCATTACGTTAAATTGTTCCGAGGTAATACCCGTCTCCTTGAGTGCCGCACTAATATGGCTTTTGAGCCAATAGGCGGTATACAAGATATTTAAACCCGCTTTGTGCGTTTCATCGGTAAACCTGGTGCTTTTTATGGCTTCTTCGAGTTTCATTCGGATTTTTTTATAGGACCCCCTTTTGCAAATGTATCACGTGTATACATTTGCAGGTCTATTTAATTATGGTGACATAGATTGATGGAATAATCCTTGTGCTTTGTAATATACTAAATATACTAAAAAACCTCGCCAAGGTTCACAAAGAATCCGCGTGACCCGTTAAGGCCGAAAGCATAGTCTATAGCCAGGTTGGTGCCCGAGTACTTATTAAGCTTTATGCGGAGGCCTGCCCCGGCACCGGGAGCGATAACCTCAAATTTATTAGAAGGCTGTTCGCTAAAGCTTTGGGCATTAGCGAATACGACAGCCCCCAGTAATCCATTGTGAGTAATGTCCATACGGTATTCAGCCTCCAGGTATAACATGTTTTTTCCACGGAACCGGCCTTGTATGTATCCCCTGCCTGTATTTACAGAGGCATCCCAACCTGTGCTCGGCAATTGCAGGTAAGGAGTGCGGCCAAACGTGAACCAATAATAGTTCCAGAAGGCGATTATTTTTCTGCGCCGGCCGGGCAATTTTATGTATTTCCTGAAATCGGCCTGCAAAGATGCCCAATTGGCATCGCTGCCAAGGAATTTATAGTGCGGGCGATAAGCGATCCCGGCATATAAACCGTTCCCGGGGTTTATGGTATTCTTACGGTTATCATAGAGTGCATTTACAGAAATGCCTGATGAAATAGACGTATTAGTAAGCCCATATTTTTGAAAATCCGTTACCTTTCCCCTGGGTGGGTCTTGTTCATGTATATTCCAATAGTAATCGAGGTCGTAACCCAGGCCCAGGTAGGTTTTATCAGCAACAGATTTCAAAACGGTCTGGTGCAGGCGCAAATACGAATAATCTATCATGTAACCAGTGCCGGGTTTCGTGTATCCACCCAAACCATATGTAAAGGAAGGGTAGTACATATAACGCCAGTCGGTGATGATATTAAAATCATTGTTCTTCGTCCAGAAGTTTGCCTGTATAGGGAATATAACCTGGTTGTATGATGTGTATGCGAAGCTTGTCAGGATCGTTGACGCCCTTTCATCGGGGAGGTCATATGTATAAAATGCGGCATTTGCAAAACCGATAATGGCAAAACTGGTTTGCAATGAATAGCCTACAGTGGGCAAGCCAGAAATGCGTACTTTTTTTGAACTGATTTCGGTTGTATCTACCGGCAGCACCACTTTCTTTTTGAACAGTCTATGTGCAATATCAAACAGGTCCTTCTGCCTGTTGTGGCGCCAACTGTTGCTCCTGCTCTCAATATCAATAGGGGACACTGTAACCTGTGCATACAAGCCGGTGCTCAAAAATAAGAATACAAGTACCGAAGATATTTTTAGCAAGTATCGCAAATTGGCCGGCGGTATTTATAAATTATTTCAATATGATGTCTTGAGTAAAGTGCACAAAGATAAATTTTCCTTCTTTGGTTTAGGTGGATTTGCTATGATGGCTATGTTATAATTTTTAAAAACTTTTAATCTAAAAGAGCGGCGGTTTCGCGAATTCCAGTGAATGCTAACAAACTAGATATAAGTGAGATTAACAATACATATTATTCTTAATAATTAATGCATTTGAGCATATAAAACGCGTATTTTTTGTATTTCAAAGCAAACTTATATCGAATAAATTTATTTTTAGGATAATAGCTTAAAGTACTTGACTTATATCCACAGATTATTATCTTTACCCTCGTATATTTGAGGCAAATCTCATTTATTAAGGGATATTGGAGAAAAATTTTGTTAAATCTTAATAGTTTCAAGCACTAACGTCAAATACCTATGAAAAGAACAGTTACGCGTTTTCTTTGGGTTGTATCAATTTTGGCTATGTTGCCGGGCTTTGCAATTGCAGCGCCCACGTTCTCAACGGGCAATACAGCTAGCTTTACAATTTGCCAAAATGCATCGGCGACATCTCTCGACAACATGCTGGGTGTCGACGATCTTGCAGCCGGCACACTCACATGGTCAGTGAACTCCGGTCCGGCTCATGGTAGTTTGAATGGTTTTTCTCAAAGCCAGCCATCAGGTGGTTTCGGTATTTCGCCTGCAGGTACAACATACACGCCAACAGTAGGCTACAGTGGTACCGATAACTTCATCATCAGGGTTACTGACGGTGTAAACGTTATCAACAAATCATTTACAGTGACAATTACCCCGCTGCCAGCGCAGCCGGGTGGTTTCGTTACTTCAAGTACTACAGTTTGTGCCGGTCAAAATAACGTTACCTACACTGTTCCCAATGATCCCACAGTCACATATACATGGGGTTATTCAGGAAACGGAGGCAGTATAGCGGCGGCAGGAAATACGGCAAACATCAGCTTTGCTGCTAATGCTACTTCAGGTACCGTTAGCGTATTTGCTACAAATGCCTGTGGTACTTCCACAGCCAGGACAATCGCTGTAACTGTTAACGCTACACCTGCAACTCCAAGCGCTATCACAGGTACTTCACCTGTGTGTCAGGGGCAAACAGGTGTATCATACTCTGTGACAAATGATCCTAACGCCACTTCTTATAACTGGAACTACACCGGCAGCGGTGGAGTTATCAACGGCTCGGGAAATGCTATTACCATTAACTTCAGCAATACCGCTACATCGGGTACACTTACTGTGACTGCAACAAATAGTTGCGGCACGTCTGCACAAAGGACTTTTGCAATAACAGTTAACTCTCTTCCTGCACAGCCGGCAAGTTTCACAACCAGCTCGCCAACAGTGTGCCAGGGACAGACCAATGTAGTATATACCGTACCAAACGATCCTACAGCTACATCTTATAACTGGAACTATACAGGTACCGGTGCAAGCATAACAAATTCAGGTAACAGTGCCTTTATCACGTTCTCAGGTACTGCTACATCAGGTATATTACAGGTTTCGATCACAAATGCCTGCGGCACCTCATCTAACCTGAACCTGCCAATAACTGTAAATTCAATACCTGCCCAGCCAGGTAATTTCACAAATTCTTCTACTTCGGTATGCGCCGGTCAAAGCAATGTTCAGTACACGGTGCCGAATGTAGCCGGTGTTACATATAACTGGTCTTATTCAGGTAACGGTGGAAATATTACACCGTCCGGTAATACAGCTTTCATCACATTTGCTGCAAATGCGACATCAGGTGTTGTGAGCGTTACCGCTACAAATTCCTGCGGTACGTCCACTGCCCGCTCTGTTGCGGTTACTGTAACTGCAATTCCCGGCACACCTAGTGTAATTACAGGTACCACTCCTGTATGCCAGGGGGCAACCGGTGTAACGTACTCTGTAACCAACGATCCGAATGCTACATCATACAACTGGTCTTATTCCGGTTCGGGTGCTACCATTAATGGTTCGGGTAACAGTATAACTGTTGACTTCAGCAATACCGCTACTTCAGGTACGCTTAGCGTAACGGCTACCAACAGCTGCGGTACTTCAGGAGTTCGTAACTTCTCCATTACTGTTAATCCATTACCGGTTCAGCCATCAGCGATCACCGGCAGCACTTCAGCTTGCCAGGGCCAGAACAACGTACCTTATTCAGTGACCAACGTACCCGGTAACTCCTATACATGGACTTACTCGGGCACCGGCGCTAATATTAATGGTGTTGGTAATGCCATAACAATAAGCTTTAGCAATACAGCCACTTCGGGAAATTTGAGTGTAACAACTACAAACTCCTGCGGTACATCAACTGCTTCTGTATTATTTATTACCATCAACCCGCTGCCAGCCCAGCCGGCTAACTTCACTGCCAGCTCAGCTACCGTATGCCAGGGCCAGAACGGTGTTGTATATACAGTACCAAATGATCCTACGGTAACATCTTATAACTGGACTTACTCAGGTTCCGGTGGTACGATCAATGGTTCAGGTAATAGTATTACCATGAACTTCAGCAATACAGCTACATCGGGTACATTAAGTGTTACTGCTACTAATGCCTGCGGTACATCAACTGCGCGCACAATTGCAATAACCGTTAACACGCTGCCTGCACAACCGGCTAACTTCTCTGTGTTTACCACACCGGTATGCCAGGGAGCTGTAGGTGTAGCCTATGCGGTGCCTAACGATCCTACTGTAACGTCATATAACTGGACTTACTCAGGTTTAGGCGGTACCATCAACGGTTCAGGTAATAGTATTACTATGGACTTCAGCAATACTGCTACATCGGGCACCTTAAGTGTAACTGCCACGAACTCCTGCGGTACTTCATCTGCAAGAACATTGGCAATAACAGTAACTGCCCTGCCTTCTCAGCCAAGTGTTATTACGGGTACTACTCCTGTATGCCAGGGCCAGAACAACGTAGCTTACACTGTAACAAATGATCCTTCTGTAACTTATACATGGGCTTACTCCGGTTCAGGTGGTACTATTAATGGTACCAGCAACAGTATTACCATGAACTTCAGCAATACTGCTACTTCAGGTACATTAAGTGTTACTGCTACAAATTCCTGCGGTACCTCAACTGCAAGGACATTTGCTATAACAGTTAACCCGCTGCCATCACAGCCTGCTAACTTCACGGTGTTCTCTTCTGCAGTATGCCAGGGCCAGAACGGTGTTGTATACACTGTGCCAAATGACCCGACAGTTACAACATACAACTGGACTTACTCAGGTACAGGCGGAAGCATCAGTGGTTCAGGCAACAGCATAACAATGGCTTTCTCTGCAACCGCCACTTCAGGTACATTAAGCGTAACAGCTACAAATGCCTGCGGTACTTCAATAGCCCGCACTATAGCAATAACAGTTAATACAATACCAGGTCAGCCTGCAGCTTTCACTGCCGGTTTACTTAATGTATGCCAGGGCCAGACAGGTGTTATCTATACAGTACCTAATGATCCTAACGCTACATCATACTCGTGGACGTATTCAGGCTTAGGTGCTACCATCACAGGTTCTACCAATTCGGTTTCTATAGATTTCAGCAATACAGCTACTTCGGGCACATTGAGTGTTTCTGCTGTAAATGCCTGCGGCACATCTATAGCGAGGACAATGTCTATCAATGTTACAAACCTGCCTGCACAACCCGCTAACTTTACAGCTTCTTCTTCAGTAGTTTGCCAGGGCCAGACAGGTGTGGTTTATACAGTGCCAAACGATCCAAGCGTTACCACTTATACCTGGAACTATACCGGCACAGGTGGTACAATAGTAGGTTCAGGTAATAGCATTACCATGAACTTCAGCAACACCGCTACTTCAGGTACATTGAGCGTGACTGCTACAAATGCCTGCGGTACTTCAATAGCACGTACAATTAATATAACCGTAAATAGTGTGCCTGCAATGCCTGCGGCATTTACCACTTCAAGTGCAACGGTTTGCCAGGGCCAGACAGGTGTTGTGTATACGGTGCCTAACGATCCTACAGCTACATCTTATACATGGACGTATACCGGTACAGGTGCTACCATCAATGGTACTACCAATACAGTAGTTGTTGACTTCAGCGCTACTGCTACCAGCGGTACACTGAGCGTAAAAGCTAACAATACCTGCGGTGCATCAGCTGCCCGCACAATTGCAATAACAGTTAATACACTGCCAGCTCAACCTGGTAACTTCCTTACAGGTCCGGCTACAGTATGCCAGGGCCAGAACAACGTAGTTTACTCTGTACCATTCGATCCTACAGTATCTTATACATGGAGCTACTCAGGGTTTGGTGCTACAGTGGTTCCAGCTAACAATACTGCATCTATCAGCTTTAGTGCAACAGCTACCACAGGTACTGTGAACGTATACGCTACCAATGCATGCGGTAACTCTACAGTAAGGTCTATGCTGGTAACAGTTAACCCACTGCCGAACCAACCTGCTGCATTCCTTGCATCTAGTTCTTCAGTATGCCAGGGCCAGACAAATGTAGTTTACACAGTGCCTAACGATCCTACTGTAACTTATACATGGAGCTACACAGGTGCCGGCGCTACAATCAATGGTACAACAAACAGCGTACTGATCGACTTCAGCGCAACCGCTACTTCGGGAACACTTAATGTAACTGCTACTAATGCTTGCGGTACATCAGCACCAAGGTCTGTAGCAATAACAGTTAACCCGCTGCCATTGCAGCCTGCTAACTTTACTACATTCTCTGCTACAGTATGCCAGGGCCAGAACAACGTAACTTATACAGTGCCTAATGATCCTACTGTTACCTACAACTGGGTTTACTCAGGTTCAGGTGCAACCATCGTTGGTACGGGTAACAGCGTTATCATCAATTTTGCCAACAATGCTACTTCCGGTACATTAAGCGTAACAGCTAACAATGTCTGCGGTACATCTGCTGCGAGGACTGTGGCTATCACAGTTAACCCGCTGCCATTGCAGCCGGCTAACTTCACTACGTTCAGCGCTACTGTATGCCAGGGACAGAACAATGTTGCTTATGCGGTGCCAAATGATCCAACTGTTACATACAACTGGTCATACTCAGGCATAGGCGCAACAATATCGCCTTATGGTGATAGCGTTTCGATAAACTTTGCAGCAAATGCTACTAATGGTACATTAAGTGTAACAGCTACTAACTCTTGCGGTACATCTGCAGCAAGGACATTGTTGATCACGGTTAACCCGCTGCCAAACCAGCCAGGTGCCTTCACTACTTCCAGCCCAACAGTATGCCAGGGCCAGAACGGTGTTGTTTATGCAGTTCCATTTGATCCAACAGTAACATATACATGGACTTATTCAGGCCTTGGCGCTACCATAAACGGTTCAAGCAATACGGTATCTGTTGACTTCAGCACATCTGCTACTTCCGGCACCCTGGTAGTAACTGCTACTAACAGTTGTGGTAATTCTATACCAAGAACACTTGCAATAACAGTTAACCCGCTTCCTGCTCAGCCCGGCGCGTTCACCACATCGAGCGCTACAGTTTGCCAGGCACAGAACGGTGTTATATATACAGTGCCACTTGATGTAACTGCTACTTCTTATACATGGCAGTACTCAGGTACAGGCGCAACTATCAATGGTACTACTAACAGTGTTACAGTCGACTTTAGTGCAACTGCTACTTCCGGTACATTGAGTGTATGGGCAAACAATGCTTGCGGTGCATCTGCGCTGCCACGCACCATTGCTATAACAGTTAACCCGCTGCCATTGCAGCCGGCTAACTTCACTACCTCAAGTGCTACAGTTTGCCAGGGCCAGAACAATGTGGTTTACGTAGTTCCTGCAGTTGCCAATGCAACTTCATACACATGGACATACAGCGGCACCGGTGCTACTATAACTCCATTTGGAGATAGCGCAATAATAAGCTTCGCTGTAACTGCAACTTCAGGCACACTTAGCGTAACAGCTACAAATGCCTGCGGTACATCTGCAGCCAGGACACTTGCAATAACAGTTAACCCATTGCCAAACCAGCCTGCTGCCTTTACAACCAGCACAGCTGTTGTTTGTCAGAACGTTAACGGTGTTGTTTATACAGTTCCAAACGATCCTACCGTAACATATAACTGGACATATTCCGGTACAGGGGTTAACATCAATGGCAGCACAAACAGTGTTACACTTGATTTCACGCCTACGGCTACTTCAGGTACATTAAGTGTAACAGCTACCAACTCTTGCGGAACATCTATAGCAAGGTCAATAGCAATAACGGTTAATCCGCTGCCTGCTCAGCCGGCTAACTTCACTGCCTTCACTAATCCTGTTTGCCAGGGCCAGAACAACGTAGTGTACACAGTGCCAAACGATCCTACTGCAACGTCATATACATGGACATATAGCGGCCTTGGTGCTACCATCACAGGTACTACAAACAGTGTTACTATCAACTTTAGCGCATCTGCTACTTCAGGTACACTTTCTGTAATAGCTAACAATCCATGCGGTTCTTCATTAACTCCAAGGACACTTGCAATAACAGTTAACCCGCTGCCAGCTCAACCTGCTCCGTTCACTGCTGCTACTACTACAGTATGCCAGGGTGATGACAGTGTGTTCTACGCAGTGCCTAATGATCCTACAGTTACATATGTTTGGACATACTCAGGCGCTGGTGCAACTATACTGAACAGCAACTTGTCAGGTACTTATATCAACTTTGCAAATAATGCTACATCGGGTACACTTAGTGTTTCTGCTTCTAATGCTTGCGGCCTTTCTGTTGCACGCACAGTAAACATCACAGTTAATCCTCTGCCAAACCAGCCTGCAGGTTTCACAACATTCAGCGCTACAGTATGCCAGGGCCAGAACAATGTGGTGTACACAGTTCCAAATGATCCAACTGTAGTTTATGCATGGACTTATACAGGTACAGGTGCAACAATAACAGGTAATACAAATAGTGTAACTGTTAACTTCAGCGCTACTGCTACTTCAGGTAATATACAGGTAACTGCTTCTAACAGCTGCGGTACTTCTATACCAAGGTCGGTTGCGGTAACTGTTAATCCATTGCCACTGCAGCCGGGGGCATTCACAACATTCACCAACCCTGTTTGCCAGGGCCAGGCGAATGTGTCATTCGCAGTGCCATTTGATCCTACTGTAGTTACTTACAACTGGGCTTACTCCGGTGCGGGTGCTACTATAGTTACTTATGGAGACAGCGCGGTGATCAGCTTCAACAACGTGGCTACCTCGGGTAACCTGACAGTGTCAGCTACCAACTCTTGCGGTACTTCTATACCAAGGACACTTGCACTGGTTGTTAACCCGCTTCCTGCTCAGCCTTCAGCATTCACAGCAGGACCTGCCGTGGTATGCCAGGGCCAGACAGGTGTGGTTTACACAACTCCAAACAATCCTTTGGTTACTTATACATGGACTTACTCGGGTACAGGTGCTACAATCAACGGCACAGGTAACAGTGTTAGCGTAGACTTCAGCGCTACTGCTACATCAGGTACATTGAGCGTGACGGCTACTAACTCTTGCGGTACGTCAACTGCACGCACTATAGCGATCACGGTTAACCCGCTGCCAGCTCAACCGGGCAACTTCACAGTATCTAACGCGTTCCCTTGCCAGGGCCAGAACAACGTTACCTATACCGTACCCTTTGTTGCAGGTGTTGTTTACACCTGGACTTACACAGGCGGAACAGGGGCAACGATAGTAGGTGGTGGTAACAGTATCATCGTTAACTATAGCAACGTAGCTACATCAGGTACACTTAATGTTACAGCTACAAATGCCTGCGGTACATCAATTGCACGCAGCCTTGCTATAACAGTCAGGTTACTGCCTAACCAGCCAAATGGCTTTACTACATTTACCAACCCTGTATGCCAGGGCCAGACAGGCGTTGTTTACACAGTTCCTTCTGATACCGGCACTACATCATATACATGGACGTACTCAGGTACAGGTGCTACCTTCGCAAGCACGACAAATACAGTAACCGTTGACTTCAGTGCTACTGCTACATCTGGTACACTGAGCGTGACAGCGACCAACTCTTGCGGTACATCTGCTCCCCGCAGTATAGCAATAACAGTTAACCAGCCACCGGCTATTACTACACAGCCTGTTGACAGAACATTGTGCCAGGGTGGTAATACCACATTTGGTGTAATAGCGACAGGTACAGCACTTACTTACCAATGGCAGGTAAATGACGGTACCGGTTGGGTTGATCTGACCAATACTGCTCCTTATGGCGGTGTTACAACTGCGACAATGTCTATCACTACGGTTACCTACCTGATGAACGGGTACCAGTACCGTGTGGTGGTAAGCGGCGCTTGTGCTCCTCCTGCAACCTCAAATGCTGCACTGCTTACTGTAAATACAGCTCCAACGCTTGTATCACAGTCTCCAAGCACTACAGTTTGCGAAGGTGATAACGCACTGTTCAGCATAACAGCTACAGGTTCCGGCCTCACTTACCAGTGGCAGGTTGATAACGGTACAGGTTTTGCCAATGTTCCGGCAGCTCCACCATATAGCGGTGGTACTACTGCTACACTTACAATAACAGGTGTTACTGCTGCAATGGACGGATATAACTATCGCGTGATAGTAACCGGTACTTGCGCCCCGGTAGCTACTTCAGGTACTGTAACACTTAATGTGAACACCCTCCCTGTTATAACAACTGATCCTGCGGATGTTACTGCATGTTCCGGTTCTACTGCAACGTTTACTGCGGCAGCAACTGGTACAGGTATCACATACCAGTGGCAGGAAGACCAGGGTACAGGTTTTGTTAACCTGGTTAACAATGCCACTTACAATGGTGTTACTACTCCTTCACTTACTGTCAGCAACCTGACATCAGCGATGAACGGTTACCAATATCGTGTAGTAGTTACAGGTACATGTCCTCCACCTGCTACATCATTAATCGCTACGCTGACTGTGAGCAATACCGCTTCATGGACAGGTGTTATCAGTACAGCATGGTCTAATCCAGGTAACTGGAGCTGTAACGTATTGCCAAATGCAACTACAGATGTATTCGTTCCGACTACTGCTCCTAACATGCCATTGGTTGATATACCAACAGCGATATGTAACAACCTGGCAATTGATCCTGCAGCCAGTGTAGCCTTCACAGGTGTTGGTAATAAGCTGGAACTGAAGGGTAGCGTTACGAACAACGGTACATTCGATCCGTCACTTGGTGAGGTAATGCTTACAGGTAATGTTAACCAGTTTGTTCCGGGTGCTGTATACCAAAGCTTAAGGCTGGAAGGACAATTTGATAAAACAATACAGGGCATCAGCTCTGTGACAGATAGCCTGGTGCTTAAATTAGGTTACCTGATAATAGGCAACAACGACATCACGGTTACGTCTACTGCTGCTATATATGGTGGTGATTCTACATCATTCATCGTAACAAATGGTACAGGTATGGTGGTAAATGTGAATGTGGGTGTGGGTGGTAAGACAGGTAACTTACCGTTCCCTGTAGGTGCAAGCCGCACATCCTACACTCCGCTTACGCTGTCTAACAACGGTATAGCTGATGCGTTCAAGGTACAGGTGTATGATAACATCTATCCGTTCTACACTAACGATATCCCAAGCAGTCTGCCATTGACCGACAACGCGGTTGGCAAGACATGGATCGTTCAGGAAGGTACAGCGGGTAGCTCAAACGTTGCCCTGACCTTGCAGTGGAACTCGTATGACGAACTGCCCGGCTTTGACAGGAATGCTTGCTACCTTTCGCACTACATCGATCCTCTGTGGCACCCAGGTCTTACTGGCCCGGCATTCGGTTCTGGTCCGTTTAACGTAACACTTGCCGGTATTACAACGTTCTCACCATTTGGTGTAGCAAGTGCCGGTAGCCCGCTTACTGTTAAGAATACAGCTAACGGCAACGGTGTTATGACACTGTACCCGAACCCTGTAACAGGCAACGAGATCTATGTAAACTTCGAGAACGCACCTAAGGGTGACATGGTAATACGTATCATTGACATGCTTGGAAAAGTGGTTGTGTCTAACGATGTTGACACAAGGTCAGGCAACGTAGTGCCGGTTAAGATAGGCAATCTGTCAAGCGGTGATTATATGCTGCAAATGACTGATAAGAACAACAAGCCGATCCAGACCATGAAGTTCACCAAACAATAGACTATTAAGGTTTATATATTGAACGGCGCAGTATCTACTGCGCCGTTTCTCTTTTAGGCCATTGGGGTACTGACAAATTGTACACAAAAAAAGACAGGCGTCTAGCCTGTCTTTTCAATAATCCTTTATGAAGTGTGTTTTACTTTTAGTGCTGGATACTTGCCTTTTGCACTGGACTAGCAATAGGTCTCAAATGCCTGCAGCAGGTTTGCAGCAATCATTTGTGCAGGGCGGCCTTCTATCATGTGGCGCTCTATCATATGTACCACTTTGCCATCTTTCAGCAGCGCGATGGCCGGTGAAGAAGGGGGATAAGGAAGCAGGTAGTTGCGTGCTTGTTTCACTGCATCTACATCGTAGCCGGCGAAAGCAGTTACAATATGATCTGGTTTTTTGGCGGCATTATTTACAGCCATTACTACGCCTGGCCTCGCAGTACCTGCAGAGCAGCCGCATACAGAATTGATGAAAAGAAGGGTAGTGCCCTCGCTTTTCATTACATTGTCCACCTCCTCGGTGCTGAGTAATTCTTTAAACCCGTGGCTGGTCACTTCAGCCTTCATTGGAGCCACTATTTCTATAGGATACATTTTTAAACTTATTTTGCATGCAAATTTACGTCAACTTAATGTCAATTGAACAATTAGGGGATAAGTAAAATCAATCTTATCAGAAAAGAACCTAATTTTAATCTGTTTTTGCATTACCGTATAACATAAGCCAATGAAAAGAATGCTCTTACTATTTGCAGGACTTATTGCAATAACTGCATGTAATAACAATGCGCCAACCACAAAGGTGCAGGCAACGAACAAAGATTTTGCAGCACTTCTTAATAATTACTGGGAGGAACGCATGCAGTTATTTCCATTGGAGGCTACCGCCAATGGTGATAACCGCTACAATGACAGATTGACTATCACAATAGCTGAATCATTTCGCGACAGCAATAAGCGGTTCTTTGAAAGATATCTCGGTGAGCTACAGCATATAGACAGCGCGTCACTTACTCCCGGTGAGCAATTGAGTTACGGCCTGTTTAAGTATGAAATGAATATGAGTCTTGAAGGGCTTAAATATCCCACACATTATATGCCAATTAACCAGTTTTGGGCATTTACCCTCGATCTCCCGCAGTTAGGATCAGGAAAGGGCAATCAACCTTTTAAAACGGTAAAGGACTATGATGATTTTCTAAAACGCCTTTCTATTTTTCCGGCATGGACCGACACTGCTATGTACAATATGCGCGAGGGTATTGCTAAAGGCTGGGTATTGCCCTCGAAGCTTGTTGTAAAAATACTACCGCAGCTAAAAGCTATAGTGGTGAAGGATGCGAAGGAAAGCATATTCTACGCCCCGATAAAGGACATACCTGCAGGTTTTTCTGCCACAGACAAACAGCGCCTTGCTGATGCATACGTAAAGGCAATCGATAGCATAGTATTTCCCAATTATCAGCGCCTGTATGATTTTTTCGGGAAGGAGTACCTTCCAAAGGCGCGAAACACAACCGGCATAAATGCATTGCCCGACGGAGACGCCTATTATAAGTATTGTGTAAAGAACTGGACAACAACTTCACTTACGCCCGACAGTATTTACCAGATAGGAATGAATGAGGTGGCGCGTCTTACCGCTGAAATGAATAAAGTGAAGGATGAAACAGGATTTAAGGGCGATCTGAAAGCCTTCTTTGAATACCTGAACAAGGATGCACGATTCTATCCTTTTACAACTGAAAAGCAAGTGCTCGATAGCTTTTGGGCTATAAAGAAACAGGAGGATCCGCAGCTGAAACGTCTGTTCAACCATGTACCAAAGTCACCTTTTACCATCAGGCAAACAGAAGCTTTCCGCGCAGCATCGGCAAGTGCTGAATATAATCCGCCCTCGGAAAACGGATCGCGCCCGGGCATCTTTTATGTGCCTATACTGAACCCTAAAAAGTTCAACGCTGTTGGCATGGAAACGCTCTTCCTGCATGAAGCGATACCCGGCCATCACTACCAGATATCTATACAGCAGGAGAATAGCGCGATACCCAAATTCCGCCGCTTTTTGTGGTATGGTGCCTACGGCGAGGGCTGGGCTTTATATTCAGAATCATTGGGTAAAGAACTGGGCTTGTTCAACAATCCATATCAATACTTCGGGCACCTGAGCGATGCTATGCACAGGGCCATACGTCTTGTAGTGGATGTAGGTATACATTATAAAGGTATGAGCCGCGAAGATGCCATTAAATATATGATGGAGCATGAACGTGCTACTGAGCAGGAAGCTACTGCGGAGATAGAGCGATACATGGCTATACCCGGCCAGGCGCTTTCCTATAAAATCGGTGCACTGACAATAAGGGCCGAACGTACAAAGTATGAGCAGCTGCTGGGCAACAAATTCGATATTGCAGCCTTCCACGACGAGGTGCTTAATGATGGCTGCCTGCCTTTGCAGGTATTACAAAACAAGCTGGCTATTTGGGCAAAAAAGCAACAGTAATGACACAGTTTCGCATAGCGACAAGAAGCTATATAGATGCACAAACGAACAAGCGCCCCGGCGAAACAAAGCTGGGTGAAATGGTACAATGTGCAGAAAATGAAGACTGGGAAGAAGACCTTAAAAATAACGACGCCGGGTTTGTGTTGCTGGGCATACCAGAAGATATTGGTGTACGTGCTAATTATGGAGTAGGGGGTGCGCATACCCTTTGGGAGCCTGCCTTGAAAGCTATACTCAATGTGCAGCATACGGAAAAACTTCCGGGCAATAATTTGTTTGTTTTAGGTGCTTTCGATTTTGGGGAATTAATGAGGCTATCCGAAGATAAAGATGTAAGTCAATTGCGCATGATGGTGCAGCAAATTGATGAGGCAGTTGCTCCGGTTATCCGGAAAATAGTTTCTGCGGGTAAAATACCTGTAGTTATCGGGGGCGGGCATAATAACAGTTTCCCGATACTGCAGGGTACAAGTATGGCCATGGGTAAGCCGGTTAACTGCATTAATATGGATGCCCATAGCGACTACAGGCAGATGGAAGGCAGGCACAGCGGCAATGGTTTCCGCTACGCAAAGAAAAATGGGTACCTCGACAAGTATGCAGTATTGTGCCTGCATGAAAATTATAATGCGCAGGACATTGTAGATGAATTTGAGGCGGACGATGATCTGTACCATTCTTTTTACGAAGACATGTTCGTCGATAATAAACTGAAATTTTGGCAAACAATTGACAAGGCAATTCACCATACAGCGAACGCTGCAACAGGCCTTGAGCTGGATATGGATTGTATAGAATATGCTTTATCCAGTGCGGTCAGCCCCTGCGGTATTCGGGCCGAAGAGGCACGCCGGTATATTTTTGCCTGTGCCGGGCATTGTAATGCTTACCTGCACATTACAGAAGGTGCGGTAAAGTTGCGCAATGACAGGGAAGATACTGGTACCGCTAAGCTTGTCGCTTACCTGGTTACAGATTTCCTTAAGTACTGCACTACGCCCGCAAAAGCCGGATATTAGACTACCAAAAAGCAGGCAAAATCCGCCAAATTCTCAAAATACCCTACCGGGTACTATTATGCTTTATTATGCTTTAACCGGCAGGCTAACTTGCAGCCTGTTATAAGCGCGTATGCTTAAACGGCATTGCTCATCATTAAAACGGTTAATTATGAAATACATTTTACTCATCCTGGTTTCCATTGTTTTGTTGCAGCCGGCAGCGTTTGCACAGCAAGCTAAGGCCTCAAACGCTACAGGTTCACGTAAGGTAGCTTATGTCACATTAAAATCTAACGCCGTGATTTATGAGCCGCAGGATTCAACGCATTACACTTATTCAGGCACACGGGATATTGATCCTGTCTCCGGCATGTTTAAGTACGACAATGGCCTGATGTGGAATTATAATAACACAACGCAATCTTACGAGAACAATTACAGGTATACACACACCTTCGATGCCAATGACAATATAGTATTAGCTTTTTATGAGCAGTGGAATACAACAACAAGCGCATGGGAAAGCAATGGGCAAACTATATATACCTATGACGCAGCCAATAACTTGCTTACAGAAATATACCAGTTCTGGAATAGCTCAACAAACAGTTGGGATAACTATTATAAAAAAACGTACACATACGATGCGAACAACAATAAGCTAACTTATACCTACCAAATGTGGGGAGTTTCCTCATGGACCAATAATTACCAGGCGCTGTACTCATATAATGCATCGAACCAGCTCGTACAAACAATAACACAAAACTGGGTGACGGCTACCAATACATGGAAAAACGGCGATAAAACCCTTAATGCGTATGATGCAAACAACAACCTCTCGCTTGTTTACGGACTCCACTGGAACACTACTACGACCGTTTGGGATAGTTCCAGCAAAGGTTCTTATACCTACAACGCATCAAATAATCTCATCACAGAATTGCATGAATATTGGAATTCTTCAATTAATGGATGGGAGAATTTGCAAAAGATACGATATAGCAATTTTGTTGGAAGTTACCCGCAAAGCATAATCAAGCAGCACTGGAACGGGACGGGTTTTGACAATGAAGAGCGCAGGTTGTTGACATACAATACTTATGGACAGGTACTAACGGAATATTACGATTCATGGAACATCGGTGGTTTTTGGCAGGCAACTACCAGCGACTATGGTTACCACCACTACTATGAGGAATATGCTACTGATGTAAAAAGCTTGTCGTCTATTGGTGGTGACGCTACCTTGTACCCGGTTCCTGCGAAAGATATGCTGTATATCGATCTTCATTGGAGTGAGCCGCAGGCATTTACAATTAGCATTATTGACCTGCAGGGCCGTGCAAGCCGTCAAATGCAGCTGCCTGCCAGCACCCAATACCATGCCGCCATCTCGGTAAGTGAACTGCCCTTCGGCACCTACATCGTCAAAATAGATGGAACCAAAGGCCATCTCGTAAAGCAGCTGATTGTGTCACCCAAATAACAATGGGCCCATTATTTAATTCACTTGTTTTTAAAATGAATTGTATGATACAAAAATCGTTCTTACTTACATGCCTGCTTTTATCAGTTCTGCCATCATTTGCACAGGTGGGTGATAATGTAAACGCTAAAGCTACAGCAGGAACCGGATCGCGGTTAATTTCCAGTGTATATTTTATCAACGATGGCTCAAACTATGTTTATTATGATTCCATGGCGATGAGCTATTTCGGCACACGAAGCGGGGATTTGACCCATTTGCTGAAATATGACAATGCTGTTGACTACTTATACAACACAACGACTTCAATATTTGATAATCGCATTAAGCGTACACAGACCTTCGATGCGAATAATAACATAACTACACTTCGGGAAATGATGTGGAGTACGGCAACAAGCAGCTGGGTCAATAGCTACAATTATATTTTTACGTACGACGCATCTAACAATAGGCAAACCTTGGTGACACAGCAATGGAACACCTCTTCTATGAGTTGGGACAACCTATACAAGAACTTATACACCTACGACGCTGCCAATAACCAACTGACAAATATCACGCAGGCCTGGAGCAGCGCAACCAGTACCTGGGAAAATAGTACTAAAGAATCAAATGCTTACAATGCTGCAAACAAAATAACACAAACAGTTCGCCAGTCGTGGAACGGAATTTCAAGTTCGTGGGATAATGACTATCGTATCAGCAATACCTACGATGCAAATAACAATATGATCACCTTGCTTAAAGAGAATTGGAACACTATAACAAGCGCATGGGACAAATATTATAAACACACCAACACTTTTGGTCCATCAAACGAGGAGTTGACCGATCTCTTACAATACTGGAATTCGGCTACCAGCACATGGGATAACAACGGCATGACCTTCTTCCGGGACTTTACCGGCGCTGCAGGCAACCTCTACAAAACCATGGTAACGACGACATGGAATACAAGTACCTCCGTGTTTGATAGCAGCAGGCGTTATCAATATACCTACAACAATTATGATCAAACACTGACGTTCTTTAGAGATAGTTGGAACATTGGTGGTTTTTGGCAAGCCACGGGCAGCGATTATGGATCCGCTTATCATTACGAGGAATATGCCACCCAGGTAAAAGGCTTAACTGCTCAAAACGGCACTGCAAACATCTATCCCGTTCCTGCAAAAAATGTACTTAATATAGACCTTAACTGGGACGAAGCACAGCCTTTTACCATAAGCATCATAGATCTGCAGGGCCGTGTAAGCCGCCAATGGCAGGTTACATCAACTGCTAGCTACAAAACTGCTGTTTCTGTTGCTGATTTGCCTTTCGGTACTTACATCATCAAAATAGACGGCAGTAAAGGGCAGGTAATAAAACAACTCATTATATCGCCGCAGTAGAAATAAGAAAGGTAGAATAGAAGCGGGTAAAAGCCCGTCTTTATTATTTAGCTTTGTGATTATATATATTGTTCCTATTATCGTTTTCTTATTCAACTTAAATAGAGTTTATGAAGCAAAAATTACTCCAGTTAACTGCTGCATTGTTGTTTGCTCAGGTTTGCTCTGCACAAATAGCTAATGATCTTCTCCCATCCGGGATCAGCGATGGTGGTTTTAATGCCACCCCTGTATCGAAGGCTTCCGCAAGTACCGCTTCGAGGCTTGTTTCGTACGCGTTCCTGAAGAGTGATGCCGTCAACTATATATATATCGATTCTGCCAGTCTCACATATTCAGGTACGAGGGGTGGTGATTTTGGGGATATTTTGCTGGAGCGCTCGCATTATGACAATGGCCTTTTTTTGCAATACAACACCGCTACAAGCTCATTTGATAATTCGGAAAAAATAACCCAGACGATCGATGCGAATGGTGATGTCATCGGCCTTCTGCAAATGGTATGGGATGTGCCGACAAGCAGCTGGAAAAACGACTTGAACGTTATATATACATATGATGGCGCTCACAACAGGCTTTCACGTATCCAGCAAGCCTGGTCCACCGTTACAACTGCATGGGTTAATCAAACTAAGGTCACCTACACTTATGACGGCAATAATAATGTCACAGCAAACTTATCGCAACTCTGGAATAATGCCAGTATGGTGTGGGTCAACAACACCAAGGTCACTAACATCTATAATGCGGCAAATAAAATTACACAGGCATTTAACCAGCAATGGAATTCAGCAACAACTACATGGGACAATTATACACGCATCACCAGTACGTACGATGCCAACAATAATAATCTTACGGAGCGCACGGAGAACTGGAATAGCAGCACAAATGCCTGGGACAATAGCAAGCTGCTCACTTATACCTACAGCGCTTCCAATCAAAAACTGACCAGGATAACACAGTATTGGAACAGCAGCACAAGTTCATGGGATAATAATCAAAAAACGATCTACAGTGATTTTTCGGGCCTGAACCCGCTAACAGACACCACGCTGACCTGGAATGTCTCCAGTTCGGCCTACGAAAATTACCGGCGCAATTTATATACTTACAACACGTACGGACAGTACCTTAGCTTGTACGGTGAGACCTGGAATGCAGGGGGCTTCTGGCAGCCGGTTTTGGGTGATCTCGGTTACAGGTTTCATTATGAGGAGTATGCAACGGATGTAAAAAGCCTGTCTGCACAAAACGGCACCGCTAACATTTATCCTGTTCCTGCAAGAAACCTGCTGAATATAGACCTTAACTGGGCCGAAGCGCAGCCTTTCACAGTGAGTATCATTGACCTGCAGGGCCGGGTAAGCCGTCAATGGCAGGTAGCCGCAGCAGCCAATTACCATACTGCAATTTCTGTAAATGAATTGCCTTTCGGTACTTACATCATCAAAATACAGGGCACTAAAGGCCAGGTAATAAAACAATTGATAGTATCCCCTAGTTAGAAATAAGAACAAAGCAAGGCAAAAGAGCGGGAGATCCCCGCTCTTTTTATTTTTCTATCAGGTAGTCGTTGATCAACAGCGCGTCCAGCCCTGTTGTGAAAAACACGCTCAGCGCATCTTCCACCGAGTGTATAATGGGTTTACCCATTACATTGAAACTGGTATTAAGTAGCACGGGTACACTCGTTAGCTTGTGGAACTCCTTTATCAATTGGTAGAACCCGGGGTTCCATTCTTCTTTCACACTTTGTAGCCTGCCGGTGTTGTTATAGTGCACCACGCCCGGTACTTTTCCCAGTACATCTTGTTTAAAGATTAACGTACGTTCCATATAAGGGCTCTCCTGGTAGTGCTCAAAATACGCATCTCCATGCTCATGCAATATAGACGGTGCAAATGGCCTGAACTCTTCCCTGAACTTCACGCGCTCATTTATGATGTCTTTTATTTCTTTCCTTCTTGGGTCCGCAAGTATCGACCTGTTGCCCAATGAACGCGGCCCAAACTCTGCCTTGCCGTCCACACGTCCTATTATCTTACCATCCGCAAGCAACTGTGCTACGATTCTCGCTTTATCATTACCAGGTTTTCGAACGTTTTTAAAATTACTGAACTGTAAAAAATGCGACAGACTTTCATCACTTATCTCCGAGCCTAAATAGGGAGATATCATTTTTACTTTCGAAGTATCAAACCCTATTTCGCTATAACATGCCAGCATTGCTGCTCCCAAAGCGTTTCCATCATCTGCAGGTGCCGGGGGCACATATAGCTGCTTGAATTTCGTTTGCTCGAGTATCTTTCCGTTGTAGCTCGAGTTAAGACCGCAGCCACCACTTAGTACTAAATTTTCAGAGATGCCAAGCTCATAAATGTTCCGTATCATCCCGGTCATCCATTCCTCGTATACAAGTTGCCCATTGTAAGCCAGGTCGGCTTGAAATGAAAAATCCTTAATTCCTTCCCTTGCAATCCCCCTTATCATCTCATGTATTTGCCGCGTTTCCTTTTTGTTTTTGTTATAAACAAGATGGCAGCCATCTACATGGTACAGTGAGTTGAGCAGGGAATGTAGCTCTTCGTTATAAGAGCCGTAAGCTGCCAATCCCATCACCTTCCATTCCTCGCCTTTAACTGAATCAAAGCCGCAAACATTGGTAAGGAATGTGTAGAATCCACCAAGGTTTTCGCCTGTCTTTGGCCTGTCAGTCAATGTTATTTTCCCGTCGCGGTACTTGTATATCGCAAAGCAGCCCTTCTCGCCACCCGCATCTACCACAAAGCACACAGCATCCTTGTACCCGGACCCGTAGCAAGCTAAAGCGGCATGGGTAGAGTGGTGCTCATAGCCTGTTTTTTTTACGCTCCTTGCATTCATTAATGTGCGCAGGTTATACTCAAGGCTCTGGCCAGCATTTAGCTGCATGCCCAGGTTTATCCTATTCATCCAGGCCATTGTATCAAATGCACCTTCCTGGCTGGCAAACCGTTCAAGCGTGCTTTTAATCGTCTTGTTCAGGCCAAGGCTTTGTAGGCCGGCTACGGTAGCCAGTATCAGCCGGTCCGTGGCCCTCTTGCTCCAGCTGGTAGCTATTACATAATCCGCATTTTCGCTGCAGTGTTTTTTAAGTATCTGCTTGATGAACACGGGGTTATCGGGCACACAGCCTATAGCCCTTTTGTTCTGGTAGTGTCGCTCAGAGGCCTCGGCAAAGAGAATTTCGCCTCGCTCATCCATTATGGCCAGTGCAGGATCATGCATGGTTGTGGCCAGACCTATATAATAACGTTTCGCCGACATTTTCGCTAAATTATGTTTTTTATGCTGTAATTGACTGTGTTCCATTTTACTTGGCAAGGTCTTTGCTGTATATTCGTGCATCTATTGCATTTCAAAAAAACAAAACGGATATATGAGAAAAATAATCTACCTCGCTCTTTGTGCTGCTATAGTCGCAGGGCCATCATGTAATAAAAAGGATCCTACACCTACACCTACTCCTACACCCACACCTACAAAGGCTAAGGTGATGTATCTGAATTTTGGCACAGGCTTGGGTAATCTATACATAAAGGCGAATGATACTGCACTAACCACAGCAGCTAATATCGCTTACCAGTCAGGTAGCGGCTATGTTGATGTCACAGCAGGCAGTGCCATAAAATCGTCGTTTTACCAGGTGTCAGGCAGTTCCTTCCTTTTGGATACGGTAATGTCGCTTACTGTAAATGCCCATTATACTATTGCAATGGCCGGGACAGCATCACCTACGGCTCCGGCTGTATTGGTGGCAACTGCCGACGATCTTACAGCTCCCGCAGCAGGTAAGGCCAGGGTTCGTCTCATTAACTTAAATACCAACGATTATGCCGAAGCACTGTATGTAGATACTGCAGCATTAATAAGTGGTGTACATTATAAGGCGGTATCCTCTTTCACCGATGTGCCCGCAGGTACTTATGCCATATCTGTGTTTGACCCCGCGCATGCTACTTTGAGTAAACAAATTTCGCAAAATTATGCGGCAGGTAAGATATACACATTCGTTCTGGCTGGCAGGTATTTAAGTGCTACAGATAATACTACTGCGCTTACTGTTATTTCAAACAATTAATCGATCTGATACTTCTTGTAAAAAGGCTGCCCGCAGGCAGCCTTTTTAATGTTACCAACCCACCTTGAATGGGTGATTTTTCTTAAATAAGCCGGTATTTACTGGCACATTTACTGCTTTACCGCTATTTTGCTCTACGAAAAAATGTATCCATGCATATAGGTAAAAGAACAGGGCTGTACGCAGCTTTGGTATTATTGAGCGTTCCGGCATTGGCGCAGAAGAAGTTCACAATGGCCGAGGCTACTAACGGCATGACCACTACGCTTGCCACCCAGGGTATAAAGCAAGGCAGCTGGCGGCCTAACTCAAATACTTTTACGCAAGTAAGTGGTGAGAACATGACCGCAACCGATTTTCCCGGCGAAACAACCACTACTTTGCTACGTCTGCAGGATATAAACAGCGCTTTAAAAACTGACCTGAAGGCAATGCCTTCAATTAAGTGGTTGGACAAAAACACCCTTTATTTTACGAATACACAAACTCTTGAGAGAGCCACGCTAAATGGCAGCAGTGTATCATGGAGTAAATGGGCAACCACCCCTGCAAAGGCAGAAAATGTAACGCCGGATAAAAGCGGCAAAATTGCTTACACGGTAGATAATAATCTGTGGCTTATCAACAATGGTAAAGCGATAGCTGTCACGCACGATGCAAATAAGAATATAGTAAATGGTAAGTCGGTGCACCGGGAGGAGTTTGGTATAGACCGTGGTATATTCTTCTCCCCAAAGGGAACTTACCTTGCTTACTACCGCATGGACCAGACCATGGTGAATGATTACCCCATCATAAAGTGGGACACCGTTCCTGCTCATGCCGACATTATTAAATACCCTATGGCTGGCGGTACTTCGCACCATGTAACGCTTTGTGTTTACCATCCGGCGACACACAGAACGGTTACTTTGCAAACAGGTGAGCTCAAAGACCACTACCTCACCTGCGTTACCTGGGATCCTGCTGAACAGTATATCTACATTGGCATCCTCAACCGCGACCAAAACCATCTTTCTTTAAATAAGTACGATGCACACAGCGGACGAATGATAAAAACCTTATTCGAAGAGAGCGATCCTAAGTACGTGCATCCTGAACATCCACTAACTTTTGTAAAGGACAATGACAAGCAATTTATATGGTGGAGTGACCGTGACGGCTACAGGCACCTTTATCTATATAACACAGACGGCACACTGGTACGCCAGGTAACTAAAGGCAATTGGGTAGTAAATGAATTTCTTGGTTTCGCAGGCACAGAGAATATCCTGATCACCGCATCCAAAGAGTCGCCAATGGAAAAACATGGTTATATGGTTAACCTGGTAAGTGGTGCTATGACGCGAATAGATAAAGGGGCGGGTACGCATAGCATAACGCCCAATGAAAGCGGCAGTTATGTATTCGATGTATACAGCAACGAAGATGTTCCTAAAAAGAGCCTGATACGGGGCACAGATGGCCACTATTCAAAACTGCTGCTGGAATCGCCTGATCCTTTGGAAAATTACGATCGCCCGGAAATAAGGAATGTAACACTCCGTGCCAACGATGGTACTCCACTGTATGGCAAGCTGATATTACCTGTGAATTTTAATCCTTCGCGCAAATATCCAACGATAGTATATCTCTACAACGGTCCCAATGTGCAATTGCTGCACAATGCATTCCCTGCCAGTGGCAACCTATGGTATGAGTATATGGCTCAGCACGGTTATGTAGTATTCACCATGGACGGCCGCGGCAGCTCAAACAGGGGTATGGCCTTTGAGCAGGCTACCTTCCGCCACCTGGGCGATGTAGAAATGGAGGACCAACTGAAAGGAGTGGAGTACCTTAAGTCATTGCCATACGTGGATGATGATCGCATGGGCTTACATGG
>APMI01018451.1_pt1 | contig 30888 bp, 27 predicted proteins | sample 667938 | NCBI WGS metagenome assembly APMI01 (sample SAMN01084076, study PRJNA167559) | wastewater metagenome | biome: Wastewater | place: Denmark: Ejby Moelle, Odense | collected 2011-11-28
GGAAGACCAACCTTGATGGCTTATACAATAATCTCGAGACCTCATTCCTATACTCTCCATGTTTCGATATAACGTCTATGAATAGACCAATGCTGAGCTTCAGCATGGCATCGGACATAGAGAATTGCGGAAGCAGCTTATGTGATGCAGCTATTGTTGAGTATTCATTTGATGGACTTTCATGGTCATTGCTTGGCTCATCAGGGCAGGGCACCAACTGGTACAGCGATACCACATTGAAGCTCTGGAACAAACAGAATGACACCCGCTGGCATGTAGCTTCTATTCCCTTGCCTGTGGCTACACAGCCAATAAGGTTCCGCTTTAGTTTTCATTCAGACCAGGGCACTTCCCGCGAGGGCATTGCTGTTGATGACATCCACATCTTCGACCTCAGCAATTCTATTTACGATGCCGCTACAACCGACCCCATTAGTCAAAACGTAAGTGGCAACCAGTGGAAAGATTTTATACAGACCGGCAAGATACTCGGCGCGGTGCAGCCTAATGGGCAGGACCTTGGCAGCACAGGTGTAGCTATGTACACGCATGACGCAGCAGCTAATGCCGGTGAAGGGCAATACCTATTCCCACGCAACTATACAGTGACATCTGCACAACAGGCAAGCGGTAACCTGGGCCTCCGGTTGTTCGTCCTTGATAGTGAGGTGCTTGCAACAATAAACGACACAACATGCCCTTCCTGCACAAAACCCGAAGATGCCTATTCGCTCGGCATCACCAAATACGACAATGCAAATGCATCCAATGAGAATGGCACGCTCGCAGATAATGCCGGCGGTACTTATACCTACTATCCACACCAAAGTGTAAAATGGGTACCTTATGATAAGGGGTATTATGCAGAACTAAATACTAATACATTCTCCGAATTCTGGTTCAATGATGGCGGCCCCACAGGTACATTCGATATTGGCACAGACTACCTGACCTTCACTGCGAATAAAATTAACCACGACCATGTAAAGATCGACTGGTTATCACGTATTGATACGGCTGTTACGCAATATGAGCTGCAACGTTCGTACAACGACACTGCTTTCTCTGTTGTCAATACGGTTGCTGCATTACACCAGCCGTCGCCTGCATACACATACATTGATACTCCGACGGTAGCCGACGGCAGCTCAGTTTATTACAAGCTGAAATACACTATGCTCAATGGCAATGTCTATTATTCACCAACCAGGCGCGTAGACTGGCTAAGTGACAAAGAAGCCGTAGTATATCCTAACCCGGTGCATGATGGCAACCTATTCATCAATTGGGCTGCGGATGCAGGCACCGAAATGAAAGTGAGCATCACCAGCGAAGTTGGCAAACTGCTTTATAAGAACACATTTACCGGTGCCAGCTACAATAATACTACTCATATAGCTTTAGGACGTCCCGGTTCCGGTGTCTATTTCATCAGGCTTATTATAGGAGACAACAGGAAAGTGTACAAAATAGTTTGCTGGTAGGGCATGTACCTCCACATTTCCGATTTTGCCAAATTTTTAGAATCGGAAGTCCTTTATCCACATTTTTCAGCCTTGTTCAGTGAAAATCAATTATTTGCAATTTTCTACTTAATGTGGATAGCACTTCCGGTTCACTTCCACTTTTGCCGATTTTACTTCCGATTTTTAGTAGTGTGATCGGTGGAGGTAAACTACAATGCCCCTCTGAAAAACACGAGTATACCATACAATATTTCAAAGAACTTTTCTCCATTCCCTTTTTGGAAAGTGAGGTAAGCGCCAAAATTGCAGGCATATACAAAGCCTGAATTTCCAGCCAGGCCGGCAAGGTACGATGCGCGGCAGGCCGGTTCCAAATAATAATATCCACATTTTTATGTACATTGTAAATGGATAATACATCACTGCCTAAACGACATCTTATGTTCACAGTTCTCTTGGCCGGCCCCGGTGGCAATTGGTTGGGTTTATTGATACCGCTTATCTTATTGGTGTTAGTACTGAAGGGCGGCAGTCTCCTATATAACAGGTTTATTGAATGGTATGCAAATAGAAAAGACAGTAACAAGAATATTGTGAGAAGAAAAGTTAGTTAATGAAGCGCAGCACAATACTTCATAATATCCTCAACTTCCTTATCGCGATGGTCTGGCTTTTAAATGGCCTTTTCTGTAAGCTGCTCGATCTCGTACCTCGTCACAGGCTTATCGTGGCACGCATACTCGGTGATGAATATGCGCTAACCTTAACTCGGGCCATCGGTCTTTCGGAGGTATTAATGGCGGCATGGGTAATAAGTGGGTTAAAGCCACGCTTATGTGCCCTTGCTCAAATTGTCGTTGTCGCCCTGATGAATGCGATAGAGTTTTTCAAAGCCCCCGATCTTTTACTGTTTGGCAGGTATAATGCAGTTTGGGCTTTGCTTTTCATACTTGTGGTGTTTAGCAATGAATTTTTACTTAATAAAAAGCCCGGCCATTCCCGCTGAAGATGTGCTCGTTGCTGAAATATCATCCCTTTGCTGTTGAAGCGTTTTTCGACAGTTCTGCTGTTTTGACTTTTGCGATCCCTAAAGAAGAACTGCAGCATATGATTCCCGATTGCTTAACATTAGACACGTTCAATGATAAATGGGCCTTCATCGCAGTTGCAACAGTGCAGACCAGGAAACTGAGGCCCAGGGGGGTTCCTGAAATATTGGGCAACGATTTCTTTCTTATTGGCTACAGAATATTTGTGAGATATATTAACAGCGCAGGTAAGAGGCTCCGCGGATTATATATCTTAAAGTCCGAGACCGATAAAAAGAAGATGGAGTTCCTCGGCAATATGTTCACTAAGTATAGGTATGCCACTATCGATATAAGGAGGACAGAAGAAAACGGTAAGATCAGTATAAGTTCTGCCCGCTCCGGTTTGGAGCTGAAATTTGAACTAGGCGATGAGGACATCGACTTGCCCCAAGGCTCACCGTTTTCAAACTGGAAGGAGGCAAGGCGATTTGCAGGCCCGTTACCCTTTACATTTAGCTATGATAAGGCCAAAAACCGTGTTCTGATAGTCGAAGGTGTCCGCGGGCACTGGCAGCCCGCACCGCTGAATGTGATCGGGTACAAGGTACCATTCCTGGATTCGTTGGAACTTAAAGGGATTCACCTGGCAAGTGGTTTTATAGTTAATGACATACCATACTGCTGGAAGAAAGGTAAATTAGAAAAATGGCCGCATTAAGAAAACCATTTCAGGGCGTAGCGAACATAATTAGGTTCAACCGGCACTTCTACTTGTTGTCGGGTCTCCTGCTTTTGATGATCTTGCTCTTAAGCAGCTACCTGCGTAATGAATACACATTTTACATTCGTATCTTGGGTTTCGTTTTCCTTGCGATAACATTGGTTTCCCTCCTCGTTTCTCTGTATGTCTATGACCTTTCAGGGTTTTACGCACTTTCATGGCTGGATAGGGCAGGACTCATCCCGGGGGACAACTTAGTAAATGTTCATGCCGGCTTTGATGAAACAAGCGGATTGCTTGCGGCAAAATATCCCGGCGCGAGCTTGCTTGTATTAGACTTTTATGATCCTGTAAAACATACAGAGGTTTCCATCAGGCGCGCAAGAAAAGCATACCCGGCCTACCCGGGTACAAAAAAGGTTGGCACATCAGCATTGCCGCTGGGTAACGAAGGGTTCGATACTGTTTTTCTAATTCTTGCAGCACATGAGATAAGGAATGATGATGAGCGGCTGAATTTTTTCAGGGAACTTCACCGGGCCTTGAAGAATAGCGGGACAGTGGTAGTAACAGAGCATCTGAGAGACTTGCCTAATTTCCTGGCATACAATATTGGCTTTTTTCATTTTTTACCTGCATCTTCATGGCACAATACATTTGGTAATTCGGGATTTAATATTTCCGGTATAGTAAGAGTGACCCCCTTCATTAAAACCTACATGCTTAAGAAAAGTGGAACTGCATCTTGAAATAATAGGCTGTTTGTTGATAGTCTTGTCATTGATCCATTTTGTGTTCCCACGCTATTTTCAGTGGAAGGACGAGCTGTGTAATATTAGTCTCATCAATAAACAAATGATGTACATTCATACCTTTTTCATTTCACTGGCAGTATTTTTAATGGGACTCTTATGCCTGACCTCTGCTAGTGAATTGACGGGGACATCATTAGGCCGCAAGATAGCCCTGGGCTTGTCCATTTTCTGGGCATTCAGGTTGGGCGTGCAGTTCTTCGGATATTCATCAAGCTTATGGATGGGCAAAAGATTCGAAACGATGGTCCATGTTATATTCTCCTTTTTATGGGCTTATATAACTATCGTATTCTTTCTTGTTTTTATGTCAGCCACCGGCATTTAGCGCCCGGTCAGTTCGCCATATTGATCAGCTTCTCTTCGTCAATAATGACAATATCGCTGCCATTAATCTCTATGATGTGCTCATCTTTAAAGATGCTTAGCGTACGGATGAGCGATTCTTTTGCAACACCCGCCATGTTCGCAAGGTTTACCCGGGTGATATTCATGGTGAACTGATTCTCCGTTACCCCCTTATACTTATTGCTAAATGCTATCAGAACTTCGGCTACTTTTTTTCGCGTGGAGTTGTAAGCAATATTTAGTAATTGGTCTCCGTTATCGCCCACCTTATCGGCGAGCAGGTGCACAAATTCAAGTAATACATCGTGGTTGCTATAGATTAGTTCATCAAATTCTTTTTTAGGTATCGCCGCTATTTTGCATTCTTCAATTGCTTCTGCTGTGTCATGATATATCATTCCATCCAGTAAGGCGGTATAGCCTATGAATTCACCCGCGTTATGCAAACCCACGATTAGCTCTTTGCCATCTTCCGTTGCTTTGAAGGTCTTTATCTTACCTGTTTCGATGTAGAATAGCTTGTTGGGGGTATCGCCTTCAAAATAGAGCACTTGTTTTGTTTTGTATTTGCGCAGCAGCCTGTTTTTCGTTAGTTCGCTCATCGCGTCCTTTCCACTCACAGTCTTTATTAGGGTGTTTAATTTCGTTATGGTATTTTGTTCTTCGCCGGGCATGTCAATTTTGTTTAGCCGCCTGTCTATCACTTTTAGCAAGGCGATGCCGTTGATCGGCTTGGTCAGGTAGTCGTTCGCCACAAGGTCCATGCCTTTACCTACTTTTGTCCTTTCAGTCTTTGTGGTCAGGAAGATCAATGGCGTATCCCTTGTCTCTATATGCCTTTGCAACATCAGTATTACACCATAACCATCCATGGCGGGTATCATTATATCACACACTATCAGGTCCAGGTCTACTCCTGTGGCCTGTGTCACAGCATCTTCGCCATTCCCGGCGCTCAGCACCTTGTAGTCTGCCTGCTCAAGGAATTCCGTGATATTTTCACGTATCTCTTTATTCTGTTCAATCAGCAATACTGTTTTCACACGATCCATACTGTATGGTATTAATGTTTAACTTATCCCTTCCGGGATTATTAATAAAAGGTGAGGGAAATGCGGATATCAAACTGTAGGGCTATCCAAAGAAAACGGTAACAAAAACAAAAAATAGTGAAAAAGTCTTTATGTACTTGCCTCACTAAGGTACACTTAAAACAACTGGTATACGGAAATAATTTTATTAGACGAGGGAAAATCGCTCTGTTGTTTTAAAGGTCAAGACATACAAATAACTCACTTAGTCTATTTGTTTTATGGTATATTTATTTTATATTGTAATTGGGGTTCCGGCAACGCGCAACAGTGCTTATATGACTTTTTTGCAAAAGCTGCATACCACAATTCAAATGCTTGGGATTGTTTATGATGATATTCCTATCTCGGCAATAGCCAGGGTACTAAAAGCCGGGCAGAATGATATAACTGCCGGTATAGACAACTTGATCGCCCTGGGGGTTATTGAACGCGCAAGCGTTGACAAGATAGTGCTAACTGAAAAAGGAAAACTTGCACATGTTCTATAAATACATTGAATCAACAAATCGCTGATGGGCATATTGCCAAATACATTCGGCTTTGCTTTTCTGGATCGATTGGATTTCAATATTCCTTTTGCTGCGCTTCCACTTGATGAGATTTGTAAGCCTCATGCTTTCCAGCTTGTAGGTTTTGTATCTTTCTTGTGCCTCTGCCTTCAGGGCTGCTATGCGGAGGGGGTATGCCACAAAGGAAAGTTAGTTCTTCTAACCACGATAATCTGTTTTTTCTTTATAAAAAAGACTACCATCTCAGCAATTGCGCTATCTTCTCCGCCACTTTATCCGCATTAGGCAGCATAGCTGCTTCAAGTATCATATTCATGGGCACAGCGGGCAGGTCCAGCGCGCCTATGGTTTGCACTGGTGCATCAAGGCTGGCAAAGCAATTCTGTGCTATGCGCCCTGCCAATGCTTCGCAGAACGAGTTACGCAGTTGTTCTTCTGTTAGCACGATCACCTTTCCATGTTTGCGAACGGTATCATAAATAAGTTGCTCATCAAGCGGGTATATGGTACGCAGGTCCACTACTTCCACCTGTCCCGGGAACTGCTTTGCTGCATTTTTAGCCCAGTACACACCCATGCCATAAGTAATGATGCAGATCGATTCACCATTATCGACAGCTTCTTCGCTTGCTTCAAGCACTACCTTGCCTTTGCCAAGTGGTAGTACATAGTCCCTGTCGGGTTCTATTGTTTTCGCTTCGTCAGTGCCCGGCACCTTGCTCCAGTATAGTCCCTTATGTTCCAGCATCACCACCGGGTTAGGGTCCAGGAAGGCGGCCTTCATCAGCCCTTTTATATCAGCAGCATTGCTTGGGTAGGCTATCTTAATGCCCTTTATAGTTGCCAGTGTGCTTTCCACGCTGCCGCTATGGTATGGGCCGCCGCCGCCATAAGCGCCTATCGGTACACGTATAATGCAGGATATAGGGAACTTACCACAGCTCAGGTAGCAGGATTTACTTATCTCGGTTACCAGTTGGTTCAATCCCGGGTATATATAATCTGCAAACTGTACTTCTACTATCGGTTTCAGGCCCACGGCACTCATGCCAACAGTCGAGCCTATTATATAGGCCTCCTGTATGGCCATATTGAACACCCTGTTATCGCCAAACTTATCGGCCAGGGTAGCAGCCTCACGGAACACACCGCCCAGCCTTTTACCCACATCTTGCCCGTAAAACAGTGCTTCGGGGTGGTCTTGTAAAATTTCTTCCACTGCATGCAGCGCAGCATCTACCATTACCACTTTTTCACGGCCTTCAGGGCTTATATTACCTTTCTCTTCTGTTACAGGTGTGGGAGCAAATACATGATCACTTACGGTCGCCGGGTCAGGCTCCGCTGCCGATACTGCCGATTCGAATTCGCGCGCTACAAATTCCTTTTCTTCTTCTTCTATGGCATCCAGCATCGCATCCGTAATGCCTTTCTGCTGTAGTAATAGTTTTCTCAGTTTCGGCCCCGGGTCATCCAGTGCATGTTTGGCCAGGTCTTCCGGTGTACGGTACCATTCCTTACGCACGCCCGATGTATGGTGGCCCAGTAGAGGCACTTTTGCATGCACCAGTATAGGCTTCCTTTCCCTGCGCACCCAGTCAATGGTATATTCCATGGTCTTGTACGAATCCGCAAAGTCGCTGCCGTTCAGCCGCACGCGTTCCATTCCCTTAAAGCCGCCCGCAAATTCAAACGCATCCATCGTCCTCGCCTCATCGCTGCTTACCGATATGCCCCAGTCATTATCCTGTACCAGGTATATGATGGGCAACTGGTGCAAAACGGCAAACTGGAAAGCCTCACTCACTTCTCCCTCCGTCACACTGCCGTCACCCAGCGAGCAAATGACAACGGGTGGGGTAGGATAGTCTATTAAACTCTGTTTCTCTATATATTGTATGCCCTGCGCCACGCCGGTAGTGGGTATGGCCTGCATACCTGTTGCGCTGCTTTGATGTATTATTTTCGGGTAGTTCTCGCGGCGGATGTTCGGGTGGTTATAATATTCCCTCCCGCCCGTAAATGGATCGTCTCCTTTTGCCAGCAGTTGCAGCATCAGTTCATAGGGCCGGTAGCCCATACCCAGCATCAGGCTTTCATCACGATAATAAGGGCTTACAAAATCGCAGGGTTTCAGCAAAAAACCGGTGGCAAGCTGTATCGCCTCGTGCCCACGCGATGTGCTGTGCACGTATTTGCATGTCTGCCGGTTAGCGTCATATATTTCTGCCATGGCCCTGGCGGTCATCATCAGCCGGTAAGCCTTTAGCAATAGTTCTTTCGGAAGCATATCTTGGTACGTTCGCCACCATAGGCAGCAAGGTTGCAAAAGTAACTAATTGCCATATTTATGAAGGCATATTAATTTGTAAAATGTGAATATTGTAATACGATGCAGATATTCCCGTTATTTATGGTGATATGGCGGGAAATGAATTTTATAACAATGCTTTCATAAGTAAATAGAACCGTTATTTTTGTTTCACTAATTGCATACTATGTTTAAAAAGTACTTATCCGATATATTAATAATAGTTGGCTTTGCCCTCTTAGCCATATTATACTGTTATCCCGCCCTGCAAGGCAAAAAGCTGCAGATGGGCGATACCATCTCCTGGCTGGCCATGTCGCACGAGGGCAAGGAATGGCACGATAAGACCGGTGAGAACGTAATGTGGAGCAACAGCATGTTCGGCGGTATGCCCACCTTTACCTATTATGTACCTGAGACCAATAACTTTATATATCCCATACAGACATTTATCGTGGGCATTTTCCCTGAGCCGGCCCACTTCCTTTTCCTGGCCATGCTATGCTTTTTCATACTCATGCGCGTGCTCAAGGTTGATAATTGGGTAGGGGCCATTGGTGGTGTCGCCTACGCCTTTTCCACATTTAATATTGGTATTATAATGGCAGGGCACCAAACCGAGATGTTCTCTATTGCCTATATGCCGGCTGTGCTGGCGGGTTTGCTGCTTTTATATCGCTCCAAATGGTGGACCGGCATGCCCTTGCTGGGTATCTCACTTGCCCTGATGATAGGCAACGGCCACTTCCAGGTTTTATGGTACCTGGCAGTTGTTATCCTTTTTGCTGTTGTTAGCATGTTTGTTACTGCAATTAAGGAAGGCACTATCAAGCAGTTCTTCATTGCCTCGGGTATCGCATTAGTAACCGCGGCAGTTGCCGCCGGCCCCTCTATGCCTACGCTTCTTACTACCGCCGACTATGCAAAAGAAACAATGCGTGGTGGCACCAGTGAGTTGACCACAGGCCACGACAAGGGAAAGAAAAACGGTGGGCTCGATAAAGACTATGCCTTTATGTGGAGTAATGCAATAGGTGAGTCATTCTGTGTACTTGTTCCGCACCTTTACGGCGGTTCATCCGATGAGCCGGTGGAGTCTGCACCAAAGCTTGCAGAAATAGCCGGTGGCCAGATAGGCGGAGCGCCCATGTATTGGGGCCCTCAGCCATTCCTGGCTGGCCCGGTTTACTTCGGCGCCATTATATGTTTCCTGTTTGTGTTAGGCCTTATGATAGTGAGAAGCAAACACAAATGGTGGATCGTTGCAGTTTGCGCATTAGCCTTTATGATGTCCTGGGGTAAGAATTTCCCCGCGCTCAACTATCTCCTGTTTGATACCCTGCCTATGCTCAACAAGTTCCGCACGCCCACTATGATATTGGTTATCCCCGAGATGCTTTTCCCGGTAATGGCTCTATGGGCGCTGAATGATATTATTACTGAAAAGATAACAAAAGAGGAGCTGTGGAAGAAACTGAAAATAGCAGCAGGTATTACCGCCGGCATTTGTTTGCTGCTTGCCTTTGGAGGCAGCATGTTCTTTTCTTACACCAATCCTGAAACGGATGGCCGCTACCCTGCAGAGATTATCAAAGCCCTTAAGGAAGATCGCGCCTCGCTGGCAATGAAAAGCGCACTTACCAGCGCTGTATACATTCTCATTGCTGCCGGGCTTATCTGGGCTTATATCAAGAACATGGTAAAAGCTAACGTCCTCATTATAGGTATTGGCTTGGTTGTGGCTGTTGACCTGCTCCGTACCGATAGCAATTATCTTAATTCAGAAAAATACCAGGATGAAGCTGAGTATGAAGCTAACTTCCAGCCCCGCCCCGTAGATCAGCAAATACTACAAGACAAAGACCCTTACTATCGCGTGCTGGATGTAACAAGGAACACAAACAATGACGCGATACAAGCCTACTTCCATAAGTGCATTGGTGGCTATAGTCCTGCCAAGCTCGAAATATACCAGGACCTCATAGACAGGCAAATGGATATGAAGAGCGGGAAGGTAAATGCCCAGGTGCTCAACATGCTCAATACTAAATACATTATATTCCCCGTAAAAGGAGGTGAACCCGGTGTACAGCAAAATCGTGAGGCCTGCGGAAATGCATGGTTTGTGAACGAGATCAAATGGGCTAATACTGCTGATGAAGAAATGGATGCCCTTAATGCCGGCACCCTAGGCGATACTGCTAAAGTTGCAGGTAGTTTTGATCCAAGAAATACTGCCGTTGTACGCTTTAAGTACAAGGATCTGATCGGCGGCACCATTGGCAAAGACAGCGCTGCTGCCGTAAAGCTGGCTAAGTACGGACTGGATGAGATATCCTTTACATCAAGTAACAGTAAAGACGGCCTCGCCGTGTTCTCCGACATATACTACAAAGACTGGCGTGCTTATATCGATGGTAAGGAAACCCCGATCATTAAGGCCAACTATGTACTGCGCGCTTTGAAAGTTCCTGCAGGCAATCACAAGATCGAATTCCGCTTTGTTTCGGAGATTTTTGAAAAAGGCAACAAGATCGCGCTCGTAAGCAGTTTGTTACTGATAGGGCTTTGCCTCGGCGCATTTTACCCGCTCATTAAAAAAGGGAAAGAGGTGGAGGAAAAAGCATGAGTAAAGGCCTCTCATACTCAATAAAAAGAGCTTTCCGCCTCAGGGAAGAAATGAGTATTGGCTTTTATCTTACCGACTTTTGGTTTCGTAAGATAATGAGGCAAAACTCCGCTGTAAAATGGGCCATACACCATACCAGCACGATACACTGCCCCTGGCGATTGACAGTAGGCAAAGGAGTGTACCCCGGTGATTCGCCCGGTGTATACATTAACGCAAGCAACGGCATCAAAATAGGCGATTATACCAATATAGGTCCCAATGTGGGCCTTATATCCGCCAATCACGATTTCGTAAATAACGATGTTCATAGTATTGCAGATGCGATAGAGATAGGTAAGCATTGTTGGTTTGGCATGGGGGCAATAGTCCTGCCCGGTGTTAAGCTGGGCGATTTTACTATAGTTGGTGCAGGTGCAATAGTTACTAAAAGTTTTACCGAGGGGTATTGTGTTATTGCAGGCAACCCCGCTGCAGTTATTAAACAACTAAACAGGACAGAATGTGAAGCTTTTGCACTCAGCAAAAAGTAATTCGTTTTTCGGCCAGTCCCTGTTCATTTTCCTTATCAGGTTTTTTCCTGTATTGGCGAGTGTGCTGGTAACCATTTACTATGCCCGCAATCTCAATCTTGCGCTGAACAGTAAGTATGTCAACTTCTGGATACAACTGCCCTTACTCACTGCCATAGCGTGTGCAGGCCTTAGCGCTTTTTTACTCACCTACACTCCCCCGGTGATCGTAGGCTTGTTCCGCAAAATAAAGCCCGGCCACTTTGTATTGTATGCATTATGGCTGGCTGCTGCGGCTTTTATGTTTGCTGCTATGCAGCGCTACTCGGGCCTTGCAGGTTTTGCTGTTTCTTTCTTGTTTCTCATTGTCTATTCACTGTCTGCCATTACCGAATCTTTTCTTACTGCCTGCAGAAAATTTAAAGATATCGCTGTCATCAATGTGGTGTACGCATTGGTGTTTTGTTTTCTGCACTGGTATGCGCTTAGCTATAACATGTCCTTTCAGCATTTGTTTACTTGTTTATTATTTCTTGCAGCTGCCCGTCTTTTCCTGTACATCAGTATTTCTATCAAAAGTATAAACGCGGTAGTGGTGGAGGAGCACGAAAATATTTCGCTTGACGACTCACGTTCATTATGGCTGCACATGATGTTCTACGATATATCGCAGTTTGCATTCAAATGGATCGATAAGATACTTATCTCTCTTATACTTACCGGTGCCTCGGCGATATACTTTATCGGCTCCAATGATATTCCCTTCCTGCCCTTGATATTAGGCGCAGCTGGCAGTGCTTCGCTGCTGCATCTGGCTGCAAATAGTGATGATAATAAATACTCTGTTGACTTGATGCAACATTCCGCACGCATTTTATCTGCCATAGTATTCCCCGTTTTTTTCTTCCTGCTGTTCTTCCGTTACGAAATATTTGAGATCGTATACACCCACAAGTACGATGCATCGGTGCCCATATTTTTTGCTGCACTTTTAGTATTACCGCTTCGCGCCTACAATTTTACCAGCATATTGCAAAACAGGCATAAGGGCCGCATAATCAACATAGGTGCCGTTTTAGATCTTGCACTGGCATGCGTACTCATGTACCCCTTTTACCTGCTTTGGGGCTTGCCGGGTGTAGCATTTGCGTTCACATTTACCTCTTACCTGCAGGCAGGCTACTATCTCTACCAAACCGCCAAAGTGCTGAAAGTACCTGTGTTACAATTAATTCCATACCGTAACTGGCTTTTAAAGCTCATTGTTTTTTCCTTGTTCTTCATAGCAATTCATTATGTGCTCGCCCTGTATTTAAGCAGTAAATTTGTGCTAATTTTAGGTTGTGTTCTTGCAGCGGTCACGGCCCTCGTAACCCTTAGGATGGAACTGAATAAACACAACAGCAATGGCGGTACATCGCAAGCTAAATAATATTGATAACTCCGGTTTCGGGCCCAACAGCAATGTGGAGGGTGGCAGGCTTACCAATAAGGATGGCTCTACCAACCTTACCAAGACCGGCCTTCCCTTTTGGGAACGCATCAGTTTGTACCACACGCTCTTAAGGATGAGCCAGGCCAAATTCTGGCTGATCATCGTTCTGTTCTACACGTCTATCAACGTATTCTTTGCTACCGTTTACTACCTGGTTGGTGTCGATAAATTGATGGGCATTCCTACCGATGGTTCCGAGGCTATGCATTTTCTGAATGCATTCTTTTTCAGTTCACAAACATTAACTACCGTTGGTTATGGTCATGTGGCGCCTAATGGCATTGCTACCAGCGCCATTGCTTCTATTGAGTCCTTTGTGGGCATCCTGGCCTTTGCGCTGGTAACAGGTATGCTATATGGACGCTTTACCCGCCCGCGCGCATACCTTATATTTAGCGACAATGCCTTGGTTGCTCCATACCGTGGTGGCCGGGCATTGATGTTACGTATGGCTACTTATAAAAACAATCACCTCACAGATGCTGAGGTACTTATAACAGCTGCCCTTCATATCAACGAGAATGGTAAGGACGTTACAAGGTTCTACCCCCTTGGGCTTGAATATAGCAAAGTGAACTCTCTTGCTCTTAGCTGGACAGTAGTTCACCCTCTTGATGAGCAAAGTCCCATGTATGGCTATTCTGAGCAAGACCTGCTTGATTCACGCCTGGAACTCATCGTGGCAGTTAAAGCATTTGATGACCATTTCTCTAATACAGTGCAGCAACGCACTTCTTATCATATCTCCGAAGTCATTTATGGTGCACGTTTCTTACCCATGTTCCGTCGTGCGGAGGATGGCTCTAACACCATCCTGGAGCTGGACAAGATCAACCTGCACGAAAAAGCAAAACTTCCCGAGCCGGACGTAACACCTGTTGATGCGAACAGCATGAGCTAGCTTTTGCGTGCTTATGGCCATTGCTGGCACAATTGTTATTTGTCTTTTATCATAAACTGATGATTATGAAAAAGATAGCGATAATTCTCATTCTGTCCATAGGCCTCTCACAAGTTTTTACCAGCTGCAAGAAAAAGCAGAGTGGGGTATGCTACTGCTCTTATTTGAGCGGCGATAAAAAGGAATTTAATCTTAGCTCACTATCCCGTTCAATGCAAATTGATTCCTGCTACGTGCTTGATGGTTATGCAGAGGCCTTCGCAGGTGATTGTAAGTTGAAATAATATTTGCCATATCCTCCAGGCTTTCTCATATTTTATTTGCGTAACTCAAAAGTTACGTATATATTTGCGTAACTTTTGAGTTACATATTATTGTATCATTAAAATTTACTCATTATGCAGAAAGATATCAGGCACCTGTGGTTTTTCCAACAGCCGCCGGAGATAGTCTGGGACTACCTTACCAATTCAGAGCTCCTGGCACTTTGGCTCATGAAAAACGACTTCAAACCTATACTGGGTCACAAGTTTCAGTTCAACGCCATGCCAAGGATAAAAATGGGTTTCGATGGTATTGTGTATTGCGAGGTACTTGAAATAATGCCTTTGAAGAAACTGTCTTATACATGGCGGGGTGGACCGGGAAAAGGCAAGATTACGCTCGACTCAGTTGTTACATGGACGCTGGTAGCTAAAGATGGTGGTACTGAATTGGTACTCGAGCATACCGGCTTTAAGGGCTGGAAGAACTTTGTTACATATTTGATTATGAATAAGGGCTGGATAAAGATCGGGAAGCGATTTGTAACACGTGTAAACAGTCACAGTTATGAAAACGCAAACGGTTGATGTTTTCCAGGCTATTGCCGACCCAAGCAGGCGACACATCCTGCATTTGCTTTCTGCAGATAGCTTGAGCATAAACTCACTGGCAGAGCATTTCGATATGAGCCGTCCGGCCGTCTCAAAGCACATCAAGATACTCAGCGAGGCAGGCTTCATATCCATAGAAGATGTAGGGCGCGAACGCTACTGCACGCTTAGCGAGGATGGGTTTAATGACCTGCAGGATTGGATAACGTACTTTGACCAGTTTTGGAATAGCAAATTGCGAAAACTGGACGACCTGCTAAACAAACGGAAGAAATGATCTTCCGCTTGTTTAGTCAAACGAGTAGTTGAGATCATAAAAATGCTTGCCATCTTCCATACGGATGTTGAAGCTGCCGCTGATGCCTGTCAGCTCATCGGTGCCGGAATCCGGTACGATGGTTACCGTGAGTGAAGGCACGCCACGGTTCATTGTTGCTGTATGCTGCAGTACGAAACTTCCTTTTTTGCCATCCAATGTACCCTCTACGCGCTCAATGGCTACATAGCCTGCAGACTCTTTAACTGCTGTGCCTGCACTTAGCATCTGCCCTTGTGAACTGCCCTCAATGCCACCATGAAATTGTTTATCTATGGTCATGCGGGCAAGCATTGGTATTTCTCTATCCGTTTGGGGGATAATCTTTACTTCAAATTCTCCTGTAGTATGTGCCATTGGCGTAGTTTTTTATAAGGGGCTAAAGGTACAATTACTATAGGCTTTATATGAAAGAAGATATCAACATTTTTGTGCCAGCCGCGACTGTATTAAACATTACAGGCGACCACCAGCCGCCTGTAATAAGTGATGACGATATTTTGCTTAGTTTACTTTTTCTATTTTGATCACCTCGCTCCTGGCATCGTCTGTGTACCTGAGCAGGTACAGACCAGCCGATAGAGTGCTCAGATCTATTTCGGTCTTATTCCCCTTAGGAGCAAAACTAAGCAGTGTTCTTCCGGTTATATCAGTTATGGTAAGCAAGCCATTGCCTGTTTGTGTTCCGTTCACTATCACCGTTGCAGTGTTTCTAACCGGGTTAGGGTAGGCTGCAATGTTATTTGATTCGCCTTTTACTGTTGCGGAAACCACTTTTGTATAGCTCGCTTGTTTTGCCGCATCTGTGAGTTTTACCCTGTAATAGTTTATACCTGTGTAAGGCTTTTCATCCCAGTATGTATATGCACTTGCAGTACCCTTCGATGCGACATCTCCTATTGCCGTAAAATTCCGTCCGTCTATGCTGCGTTCTACCGTGAATATATCACCTTTGGTTTCGCCCGTTGTGCTCCAGTCGATGCGATTTTTTGCACCTTGATTTACAGCATTGATATCATTGAGTTGGATAGCCAGCGGGCCGCTTCCTAATGCTGTATGTATATAGAAGCCACTGAAACCTGTTACATCAAAAGTCATTTCCCACCATCCGTACCAGATATTCCAGGTGACGGTGGGGATTATGAGTACTTCAGGCCCGGGATAGTTGCCGGGTGCAGTGCCCACACCATGAAATTGTGTTATGCGCACATTACCATTGTCGACGGCACCGGTAGGCAGCAATGGTAAACCTGCTGCGGCTGCGGCTACATTGTAGGCATCAAACTCGCTCTGGAATGCATATAGTTTTATAGTTGCCGTGGGGGTTCCGTTCGGTGAGGAGGGCTCCAGGTCATAATGGCGCTGCAGGTAAGGCTGGCCATTGAAATTGTTGGCAGTATTGTCTATCGTTACTTTAACTGTAAGGGTATCGATAAGCGGTGAGGCCCCCGATGGTATGATGGTTGCCATCAGGTCGCAGTCGGTATAGCTTACGGTGGTGCTGTCTGTTACAAATACCCGGTTCGTTTCGGTATTGCCTGCATCTCCTGCCAGGGCCACATTAGGTACATTCCACCTTATGGTGTCTGTATTACTGGTTGCGGTGGGCTGTGTAAGGCAGCTTGCGCTACTGGTCATTACACAGTATATCACATCACTATCGTTGAACAATGATGAGCTGTAGCTATCCTGGTTGGCACCTGCAGGATTACCATTTTTATACCATTGGTACGATGGTGCAGGCCCTGCGTTTTGCACTGCAGTGTTAAATGTAACAAGCGTACCGCTGCATATCGTATCATTAGGGTTGGCGCTTATGGTTATAGAAGGTGCCACAGGTACGCAATTGGTGATGCAGTTGTAGCTGGTGCTATTTGTTGCGTTCCCGTTGCCCAGCTGCCCATATGCATTGTACCCTGCCATGCATACTTTGTCCCTCGTTGGTTTCAGGATAGCGGAATGATATGAATTTGTTGATTGGTAAAGCTGTGCAACATTCGTTTCGGCTATTATCTGCACGGGTACCAGCCTGTCTGTTGATGTGCCGTCACCCAGCGTGCCATAGCTGTTAAAACCCCATCCCCACAAGTTGCCGTTGTCGGTCAATGCTAAGCAATGGATATCGCCGGTGGCTATGGATGCCCAGTTATTGCCAGCGCCCACCTGTATCGGGCTGTTTTTGTCAGTGTATGAATTATCGCCCAGTTGCCCATAGCCATCATAACCCCAAACCCATATGGTGCCGTTTGCTTTCAGGCCCATGCCATGTGCATAACCTGAACTTATTCTAAGCCAGCTATTGTCGGTTCCCGCTTGTACAGGGTATGTATAATCGGTGTTCGCACCGATGCCCAATTGACCATGATAGAAATTCTGTCCCCAGGCCCATAATGTGCCATTGTCCCGCAGGCCGAAACTGTGGTAACTGCCGGCAACAATGGTTCTCCATGTACCCGGTATCAGGGTGGGTGTGTTCTTGTCTACATAGCTGCCATCACCCATCTGTCCATAGTAGTTGGCGCCCCATGCCCATAGTGTACCGTCGGCTTTCAAGGCCATACTATGATTGAGGGCGGCAGATACGGCTACCCAGTCGTTACCAGTGCCTACCTGTACCGGGATGGTGGAGCTGGTGTTTGTTCCATCGCCCAACTGCCCGTTGTTATTATAACCCCAGGCCCAGAGGGTACCATCTGATTTTATGCCCAGGCTGTGGTATTCGCCACCACTCACATCCAGCCATGATCCGCTGATAAGCACAGGCATGTACTTGTCTGTAGTTGTTCCATCCCCCAGTTCACCATGCCCATTGTAACCCCATGCCCATAGAGCACCGTCCGATTTTAAGGCCAGCGTAAAATATTCTCCTCCGTTTACCTTGGTCCATTCATGCAGTGCCACGCTTGTTTGCACAGGCACATTGCTATTGGTCCAGTTGCCGTTGCCAAACTGCCCATAGTCGTTCCTGCCCCAGGCCCATAATGTGCCATCCACTTTTTCACCAATTGTATGTCCCGCACCTGCCGAGATATTTACCCAGCTGCCGGCTACCTGTACCGGTGCATTTCTGTGGGTATTAGTTCCGTCTCCCAGGCTTCCATATGTGTTGTACCCCCACGTCCACAGTTCGCCATTCGCTTTCAGCGCCATGCTGTTATCTGTTCCTGTTGCTATGCTTGTCCACGTGCCTGTCACCTGCACTGGTATATTGCTGCTTGTATTATTGCCGATACCTAATTGTCCATATGCGTTTTTACCCCAGGTCCACAAGCTGCCATCCGCTTTCAGCGCTGCGCTATGATATGCGCCGGCAGCAACTGTGGTCCAGGTGCCGGGTATCTGAACCGGGCTTGCATGATTGGTGTTTGTGCCATCTCCTAATTGACCGTCGGAGTTGCCGCCCCATACCCAAAGGCTTCCATCGGCTTGCAATGCCAGTGTATGAAAGGCACCGGCAGCAACAGCCGCCCAGGTGCCGGGTATCTGTACCGGGCTATTCCTGTTCGTAGTTGTGCCATCGCCCAGTTGCCCATTATCGTTTATACCCCATGCCCAGAGGCTGCCATCGGCCTTAAGCCCAAGACTGAAAGAGTTATTTGCTGCTATATAGGTCCATGTGCCTGCAATTTGTGTGGGTGAAGGGTTACTGGTATTATTGCCGTTGCCCAATTGCCCATAAGTATTATTTCCCCATGCCCAGAGGCTGCCGTCTGCTTTTAGCGCCAGCGTATGTCCGGTACCACCGGCTATGCTGTGCCAGGTATTGTCGTTACCTACTTGTACCGGGTTTTCGTGGTCGTTGTAAGTACCGTCGCCCAGTTGCCCGTTAAAGTTACTGCCCCAGGCCCAGAGCGTGCCGCCACGCAGCTCGAAGCTGGAATTGTAGCCGCAGCTGATACGCTGGTATTCGTTCCGGTGTACATTGCCTGCCCTGTTTATTGTATTGGACTGCTTACCATCGGCATTGGTAATAAACAGTACACTAAGCAATAAGAGGAGAAAAAATCCCTGCAGGATCCGAATGCTAAACTGGTTTTTCATATGCACTTTTTTGGTTTGACTTGATGCTACAAAAAAACTATATGGTGCAGTTTTATAAGATGACAATGGTCAGCCGGAAAGAGGATATAGATCATCATTTTTGCAGGGTCGCTTTGCCATATCCTTGTCCCTTTATTCATCAGGCAATCGTTTAGCGCCGGTGATGTTCAACAGGATAAATACTACGGCTGATACCAGGAGCCCAAGGTCTTCTTTGATGCCCAGTTTAAATGCCGCGGTAGTGCCGATAGCTGCCCATAGCAGCGGTATGATATAAGTGATGACAGAAACTCTTTTTGTAGTACACAAAAGCACGCCGAAAGTGAAAATAGTGGTGGGGCAGGGCAGCCCGAAGGTGGGGGACGAGGGATAAATGTGCCCTTGCGTATAACCTAAGAGCGGGTAAATGACCAGGGCAAATAGAATAAAGATAAAGCCTGTGATGCCCATGGCATCGGGCCTGAAATGAAAATTCAGTTTTGACTTTACCAGGCCGAAATATAAAAAGAGCAGGCCTTGCAAAATAAATGCCGCAGCGAAAACTTTGGCTGCGGGATTAATGTCCGCAAAAAAACGGATATGGTATGCGAGGCCCATCCACAACCAGAAAAATGCAAGGATGCCGGAAATAGTTCTGCCGGACCAGCTAAGCTTTGTAAGCAATAAGAATATGGACAGCAATGCCAGGATGTAGAATACAATTTGCAATGGCCATATAGCCAGGTTGTAGTCTTTGATCACATCCATGAATTGCTGCGGTGTAAAAGGAAATTTCATACGCTTGTTTTTTAGATAGTTATCGATACTTCAAAAGAACTATGCGCATGATTTTTTGTATATGACGGTGGTCATTAAGGGCGAGGATATATATCATTAATTTAGGTTGATTGATGGCGGCAATTCTGCCGTCGGGCACATAAATGGTCTCAGTCTGAGCCTTCATTTTCACTTTGCAATTTTTGCTACAGCAAGATCCGCCACCAGTAAGGTTTTAGACCCGAAAATAGCAGTATGATACCCTTCTGAAAGGTTATGATACCCTTCTAAAAGGGTATCATAGATTTTTCTTTTGTTCGCCTCGTTTTCCCGCCCGAACTTTGTTCCGCTAAAACTTTTTTTGCGCTCCCCTGCGCAAAAAAAGCATCTGTAAAAACTATTAAACTATACCCCTCCCTTTAGGGGGTTTTAATCCATGAGAACAGTAAACGAACAAAAACAGGAGCTTGCCCGCGCCCTCTTTTTTCAATCCGGTAAGTCGCAGGGCGAGATCGCGGCGGAGGTCGGTGTAAGTGACAAGACACTTTATTTATGGACAAGAGAAGGCGACTGGCATCGGCTTCGCTCAGCCAGCAACCTGATGCCTTCACTGATTATTGAGAACTTTTATGCCCAGGTGCAGGAGCTTAATAATGACATCCGTTCACGCGAGCCGGGCAAAAGGTACCCATCATTGCAGGAGGCGGAAATATTTCGCAAGATGATGCTAACCATCGATCGGTCGAAGAAAAAAGCTACTCAGTCCGAGTATATGGAACTGTTCCAGAAATTCATTTCATGGATGGTACCCAAAAGCCATGAACACAGTCAGCTTTTCACTAACTACGCCGATAGTTTCCTGAAATCTCAGGCCACACAAGGTTTTCACCCATACGATATTGAATATGAAGAACCGATTCCTGCCTTTGAGAACAGTAATGGAGATATTGGACAGGCTGGTGAATCTGAAGAATACTATACAGAGCCGACAGAACAAGATTTTGCGATCGCGGCATTGCGAGGAACAGCCCGTCTCGATGATATATCGGTAAAGCAATCTCACGACAACATTGAGGAGATGAATGAAGTGGAAGCAGCAATCCCCGGTTCTAATGCTGATGTTTCAGTTAAAGAAGAATTGGAGCGGTTATCAACACCACCTTTGAGTAACCCCAATGACCCATCGGAAATTATCGGTAATTATGAAACCCAACAACAACCAAGTGAAAACCAATCACTTGATGTGGAAAATACTAATTCAGGCGATGACGGATCGGTAATTATAAACGAATCTGAAACCGGAAATAATAATCAGGCTGTGCAAGATCCACACGACCTATATAAAGGATTATCAGCCGGACAGGCATATCAAAAATATCTTGCGCTAAAAAAGGAGAAGGAGCTAAATAAACCACCCGAAGAAAGGGCAACGGAACAACCACCAAAAGAAGAAACGCAACTATTCTCCATCGGCGGGAAGGTATTCACGATGCGTGTCAATAAAAAATAGACAGAACTGCCAAACTTATTCCGTGGGACAACTTGTTTATAATAAAATTATCTTGTCAATAGAAAAACTCCGTAGGAGTACCGTGTTTATAGAAAAAATTATCTTTAAATAAGTTAGAGCTCCGTAGGTGCTCCGTAAATTCACGCGAATGGCAAACACATTCTCACAGATATACTTACAATTTGTCTTTGCCGTACAAGGACGTCAAAATCTCATCCCACGTGAACACAAGGAGGAACTGCACAAATACATAACGTCTCTTGTTCAGGCCAGGAATGCAAAAATGCTCGCCGTACATTGCATGCCCGATCATACGCATTTGGTTTTAAACCAACGATCCTGATCTCGGATTTTGTAAAAGAGATCAAGGTCAAAAGCAATGAGTTTATCAAAGAGAAAAAATGGGTTAAAGGAGTATTTAGCTGGCAAGAAGGGTATGGTGTTTTTTCCTATGGTCAATCGCAGATCAACAATGTTTGTCAATATATTTTGAATCAGGAAGAACATCACAAGAAAAAATCATTCAAACAGGAATATTTCGAGTTTTTAGAAAAATTTGAATTGCCATTTGAGGAAAAATATCTCTTTGAATGGTTGGAGTAGAACATCACGGGGCTCCGCCGGAGCCTGCACGATTGGGTTGGCATGGTGGTACTATAAACACGTAGCCCCTACAGGGCTGAAATATGAATGAAATTGTACAGCTATTGATCCCTATTCCGCGCGAATACTCCCTAGGAGTAACGTGTTTATAGAAAAAGAGGATATCAAAATCCTACAAGCTACAGCAAAAACATCACTCCGTAGGAGTACCGTATTTATAGAAATGTTATTTACAAATAATGGAAGGCTCCAGTGGAGCCACGTGATGTCGCACGCTATACTACTATACTGTGCCATTAAAAATAAAACAAATGTTTTCTCTCGCCCCAAATGCTTAATTTTGCAATATGCTGGCTACTATGAATTTATCTGCTAAGACACAGGAATTACTGGAGAAAGAGGAGCGCTACGGCGCGCATAATTATCACCCGCTGCCCGTGGTATTGAGTCGCGGCGAGGGAGTGTATGTATGGGATGTGGACGACAGGCGCTATTACGATTTCCTTTCGGCATACTCGGCCGTTAACCAGGGGCATTGCCATCCTAAGATCATTAAGGCATTCATAGAGCAGGCAACTAAACTTACGCTGGTATCACGGGCTTTCCATAGCGAACTGATGGCAGAGTATGTGGAGTATATCACGAAATATTTTGGCTATGATAAGGTGCTGCCCATGAATACGGGCGTGGAAGGGGTAGAAACAGCCCTGAAACTGGCGCGTAAATGGGGCTACATGGTAAAGGGTGTGGCGGATAACAAGGCAAAAATAATAGTGTGTGCCAATAACTTTCACGGTCGCACGATAAATGTGATAAGTTTCAGCACCGATCCTGATTCGAAGAAGGACTTCGGGCCCTTTACACCGGGCTACGAAGTAATACCCTACAATGATATCAATGCGCTGCAGGCTGCACTGCAGGATAAGAACATGGTGGGCTTTTTGGTAGAGCCTATACAGGGCGAGGCAGGTGTGGTGGTGCCTGATGAAGGCTACCTAAGCAAAGCGGCTGCTATGTGTAAAGATGCGAATGTACTGTTCATAGCCGATGAGATACAAACAGGCCTGGCACGTACCGGCAAAATGCTGGCCTGCGACCATGAAGATGTGCGCCCCGATATACTGATACTGGGCAAGGCGCTGTCGGGCGGTACCATGCCTGTCTCTGCAGTGCTGGCCGATGATGAGATAATGCTGTGCATAAAGCCGGGTGAACACGGCAGCACCTATGGCGGCAACCCGCTGGCCTGCAAGGTGACCATGGCAGCGCTGCAGGTACTGAAAGATGAAAAGATGGGCGAGAATGCTGCTGTGCAGGGCGAGTACTTCCGCAAACAACTGAGGGCCTTAGAACATACTAATATAAGCATAGTGCGGGGCAAGGGCCTGCTGAACGCGGTAGTAATAGACCATGCGGATAAAGATGCTGCATGGGACCTGTGCCTGAAACTAAAAGAGAACGGCCTGCTGGCAAAGCCCACGCATGGCGACAAGATAAGATTTGCCCCGCCCCTCACCATCACCAGGGCGCAGATAGATGAATGCATAGGCATTATCAAAAAAAGCCTGGAACAACATTTCTAAATGGCCGCTAAACACGAAGAAGAACATTTTAAGAGCAGTGACCTGGTCACGGATATAGTCATTGGCATGTCCGATGGGCTTACGGTGCCTTTTGCGCTGGCTGCAGGGCTGAGCGGGGCGGTGGATAATACAGCCATCATCATTACAGCTGGCCTGGCGGAAATAGCTGCCGGCGCCATAGCCATGGGCCTGGGCGGCTACCTGGCGGGCCGCACCGAGGTGGACCATTACAACTCGGAAAAGAGGCGTGAAGAATATGAGGTAGAACACCTGCCGGAAGTGGAGAAGCAGGAGGTGCGGGATGTGTTCGCCGAGATGGGACTGAGCAAAGAGACCCAGGACCTGATAGCCGATGAGATGGCCAAGGACAAAGAGAAGTGGGTGGACTTTATGATGAAGTATGAGCTGGGACTGGATGAACCAAACCCCAAACGGGCAAGGAACAGTGCCTTCAATATAGGCCTGAGCTACGTGGTAGGCGGGCTGGTTCCATTGACACCATATTTCCTGACCAAGACGCCTGCCGAGGGGCTGAAATGGAGCGCAGTGATAACTGTGGTCTGCCTGTTCGTTTTTGGCTTCTTCAAGGCCAAGGTGACTGGGCAAAAGCCATGGGCGGGTGCGGTGAAGGTGGCGGTGATAGGCTCTATTGCTGCGGCTGCGGCCTTCTTTATTGCGAAGGCAATAAGTTAAGCCCCTAGCCCCCTGAAGGGGGAATTCCGGCGCGAGTTATGTTGTACAAGGTCCTGGAACGAGTTCAGGATAAGGGCTTTTTAAGTTCGTTTTTGTATATTTAGAACTAGAATTTGTACTTATTATGACTGAGTTAGTATTCAGGATGCCGGATAACCTGGAGAATGAGCATCATGTGAATTTGGCGGCTTTGTTTGTGTCTCATAAAAAGGACATAAAGGAAAGATCGAGCAGTAAATATATGGAGGCCGGCAAGGGTGGTGTGGAACATAAATTGTTTTTTCATGATGATGCCAGCGGTAATGATTTCTTCCGCGCGCTGCTGGATAAGGGTATAAATATTGGCGGCTATGTGAAGGAGAAGGAGCCGGACCCCAACGAGTTGATGAAGCCGAAGGAGAGTAAACTGAAAAGGACTATTAAGATGGCGAAGCTGAGGATATATGGAGGGTAGTTAATGTGCAAATTTTTCCTGCGCGAGTCATTCACTCATTTCGTGAGATCGCTTCGTGCCTCGCAATGACGCGAGGAATAATATTTAGACAAACAATTCTGTTAGTGCTCCGTCGGGGTATTTGATATTCTCCAAATAAAGTCCGTGGCCGGGGACGCTGAAATCGGCGAGGGTGCAGTCTTTGGCGTGTATGGCCGCGCGGAAGTTTTCCATGGTCATACGGCCTCTTGCTACTTGCAGTTGAGTGCCTACAAGGCCACGCACCATGCCGCGAAGAAAGCGATTGGCTTCTACTACGTAGTGCAGCTCTTTGTCCACCTGTTCCCAGTATGACTGATGGATCTTGCAGATGAAGGTAAATGACTGGGTATTGCGCTTGGAGAAGGTCTCGAAGTTTTCATGCTCCATGATGATCTTTGCTGTCTCATCTAAAAGTGCGCGATCAAGCTTGAAGGGGAAATGGTATGCACGCTCTAAAATGAAAGGGTCTTTTTTTGCGTATATACGGTAACGATAGCGACGTGTGAGGGCAGCAAAGCGGGAGTTGAGTTCGGGGTCATTGGCGAGGAACATTTTGTTTACCGCTATGGTGCCGGGGAGTATGGAATTGAGGTTGTAAAAGAAAACCTGCAGCAGCTCTTTATCTGTATCGAAATGGTAGTAGTTGCAAAGGGCATGCACGCCCTCATCGGTACGGGAGGCACCGAAGGTCTCTACGGGTTCGCGCAGGATGGTGCTGAGGGCTTTATTAAGCGCCAGCTGCACAGTAGGGGTACTGCCCTGCACTTGCGAGCCATGAAATGCAGTGCCGTTATATGTTAGCTCAAGAAAGTACCTTGCCATTTGTTCTCTTTTTCTTTTCTATCCACTTGCCTACCAGGAAGAATGAGACTGCAAGTATAAGGAAGAAAATTCCTTTATTTACCGAGTCCCAAAAGTATTCGAAATAGCGGGTGTAGAGGTTGACGAGCAGGAAGAGGACGCCCATATCGCGGGCAAAATCGTCTTTGAATTTTATACCAGCGAAGAAGGATATAACAGCCGCAATTCCGAATACAAATGCATAAGCTAATACATGTACCTGTCGCACACGAGACCATTCTTCGAGATGGCTGAAGTTGCCGAAGATGGAAACGCCCCATAGGCCGGTGAATAATATAATGAGCGATGTTACGAATGTGATGCGTTGGGCGAATGATGCGAGGTGTATTTTCTTTAACAGGAATGAACAGCCTAATAAGAGCAAACCGAAGACGGAGAAGCGCATGGGGTAGTTCATGCCGAGGAACCGATCATCGGTGGCGTAGAGGGTGCTGACTGCACCATACCAGCCCATGAGTGCGAGTATGCCCGCTATCCATAATGCGCGGGAGCGGAAGAGGGATGAAAGGGTGAAGAGCAGGAGGAATGTTACAAATAGGAAACCTGTGTAGTTGGGGCCGAAGCCTGTGTCCTTACAGATGTAGGTGAGCGTGCAGAGTGCGGACAGGGCACCAATGATCATGTATATCTCGTAGGAGATGGTGCCAGGTTTGGACTGCCGTTTGCGGATGATATACCAGAACCAGACTATGGATAGAGCGAGCATCAGACCTGCGATTGCGAGGTTGCTGAAGGCGAAGTATGTTTTTACTTTTTCGAGCAGTTTATCATCAATGAAGATGGCACCAAATGCTAAGAGGATACAGGAGATGGCAATGAAGAAAAAGTATTGGGCTATTTGTTGTGTGCCTTTGGGTTTGATGCTGTTACGAAGCTCATCGGTCTTTTCAGCGGACAGCAGGCCCTGCTCTTTCCATTCGGAGAGGGCTTTGTTGAGCAGTTCCTGTTCTTGTTTGTCTGCGTCCATTTTTGATCTTCAAAAATAAAGCCCCCCGTTGTGCGAAGGGCTTTACCTTATTATAATCTTGTGTTATAAATTACCACGTTTTGCTTGCTCCCGCTCAATTGATTCGAAGAGGGCTTTGAAATTGCCTGCACCGAAACTTTGCGCACCTTTACGCTGTATAATTTCGAAGAAGAGCGTTGGGCGATCTTCGAGGGGTTTGGTGAATATCTGTAAGAGATAGCCTTCCTCATCGCAATCTACGAGGATGCCGAGCTCCTGGAGTGGGGCAAGGTCTTCGTCTATTTTGCCTACGCGGGTCAGGAGGTCTTCGTAGTATGCATTTGGTGGAGCGCTGAGGAATTCTACGCCGCGCGATTTGAGCGCGCGTACCGTAGTGATGATATCGTTGGTGGCTATGGCTACGTGCTGCACGCCTTCGCCTTCATAGAAGTCGAGGTATTCTTCTATCTGTGATTTTTTCTTGCCTTCGGCAGGTTCGTTGATGGGGAATTTTACGTAGCCGTTGCCATTGCTCATTACTTTACTCATCAGGGCGCTGTACTCGGTATTTATCTGTTTGTCATCGAAGGAGAGGATGTTTACGAAGCCCATAACGTCTTCATACCACTTAACGGTATCGTTCATGCGGTTCCAGCCTACGTTGCCTACGCAATGATCTATATACAGAAGGCCGGTGCCTTCGGGGTTGTATTCGCTGGTCATTGGTTCGTAGCCGGGAAGGAATACGCCGCGGTAGTTCTTGCGCTCCACGAACATGTGCACTGTTTCGCCATAGGTATAGATGCCGGCCATACGCACCTCGCCATGCTCGTCGGTCATGGTTTTGGGTTCCATGTATACTTTGGCGCCGCGTTTTGTTGTTTCTTCAAAAGACTTGTAAGCGTCATCAACCCACAGGGCTAATACTTTTACGCCATCGCCATGCTTGTAGATATGCTCGGAGATGGGGTTGGTGGATTTTAATGGCGTAGTAAGTACCAGGCGGATCTTGCCTTGCTGCAGCATATATGACGCTACATCGCGCACACCGGTTTCGGGACCCGCATATGCAGTGGTCTGGAATCCAAAAGCTGTTTTATAAAAGTGGGCCGCCTGCTTGGCATTGCCTACATATAGTTCTACGTAATCAGTACCGTTGATGGGCAGGAAGTCCTGCGCTTGTTTCATTTTGGCACTTGTGGTTAATGTTTCCATTTATAAAGATTTTAAGAAAATGAGATTGGTTGCTTTTAACGCGTCTGACGCCGGAAAGGCGTACTGACGCTACCTAATTACTCTTGACGCGTCTGACGCCGAAGAGGCGTGCTGACGCTACCCGTTCTCCGCTCCATTCTGCCATGGCCAATGTTCTTAGCAGGGCCCTTTTTCTTATATAGCTTGAACTAAATGCTCTCATGCTTTTAAAGTACTATTCTATCCAGCTAAAAATATAACTGTCGTCTTCTATGCCAATTGCATCGGCAGTCATTTTGAGCGGGTGGAAGGTATCTACCATTACCGCCAGCTCTTTTGTTTCTTTTGCGCCTATGCTCTTTTCTACTGTTCCCGGGTGTGGGCCGTGGGGTATACCAGCAGGGTGTAAAGTAATCATGCCACGCTCTACGTGCTTACGGCTCATAAAGTCGCCATCTACGTAATAGAGTACTTCATCGCTGTCGATATTGCTATGATGGTATGGAGCAGGTATAGACAGCGGGTGGTAATCGAATAGGCGGGGTACGAATGAGCAGATCACGAAATTGTGTGCATCAAAGGTCTGGTGGACGGGTGGTGGCTGGTGTACCCTGCCTGTAATAGGCTCGAAATCGTGTATGCTGAGCGCATATGGATATTCGCAGCCATCCCAACCTACGACATCGAAAGGATGTGTGCCGTACCAAATGGGGTAGAGCAGTCCACGCTTTTTTACTTTTATAAGGAACTCGCCCTTTTGGTCTATTGTCTCGAGGTCCGTTGGTTTGCGCAGGTCCCTTTCGCAGAAGGGGGAGTTTTCTAATAACTGCCCGTATTTGCTTAGATATCTTTTTGGGAAGGTGATGGGGCTGAATGATTCTATTATGAAAAGACGGTTGTCTTTTGTGTCGAATTCTATTTGATAAATGGTGCCGCGGGGTACTACTACATAGTCGCCGTAGCTGAAGGGTATCTTACCGTACTGGGTTTTGAGCGTCCCCGTGCCCTCGTGGATGAAGATCACTTCATCGGTATCGGCATTTTTATAAAAGATGTTCTCACCAAGGCCGGCCTGTGGGGCTGCGAGGGTGAGCTGTACATCGCTGTTAAAAAGGACTGTTTTCCGACTTTGGAGGTACTCAGGCTCCGGTGATATTTTAAAGCCTTTATAGCTCCTGTGTTTCAATATATTATCTGAAGCTGCTTTAGGTGATACATCAATAGGCTCCTCGGTCTTTACGATCTTGGTTGGGGGGTACAGATGGTACAGGAGCGAGGAATTTGACGAGAAACCCTCGGTACTGAAAAGCTGTTCCGAATGCAGGCTGCCATCGGCTTTGCGAAACTGCGTATGGCGCTTTGGCGGTATTTTTCCTAAAGAATGATAATGTGGCATTGCAACCCTTTGTTTGCCCAAAATTACGATAATAAGGGGCTTTTGCAAAGTGGTATATGGCATTCCTATATAAGGCCTGCTGATACCCACTCTATTGCGTTCTTTGTATTTTTTGATTAATATTATTGTGTAAACTTCCTTCTCCCGACCTTATACTCCCTCTGTAACAGATTTGCGATGAATACCTGCTTTTTTGAGAGGAAAGCTGCTACATATCACTATGCTGTTGCTGCTTTTTACAGTCAGCAATGCCTTGCGCGGCCAGGTGCCGGAGCAATTCAATATTAATATTGCCAACGGCCTCCCCTCCAATAAGGTTTATTATATGCTCGAGGATAAACATGGGTATATATGGATAGCTACCCCTAAGGGAGTTGTTCAGTACAATGGCTATACGCCAAAATTATACGGTCTTGAAGCAGGCTTGTCGAACGATGACGTATGGGAGCTATACGAGGACCGAAAGGGGCGGATATGGACATCGAGCATAGCCAATGAGATAGGTTATATATACAACGGGAAATACAAAAACACAGTCTTCAGGTCTAATAACAATACGCTGTATCCCAGGAATATGCGCGAGACCCAATGGGGGATCATGTTTTACAGTACTTATGTGAGCAAAAACGGCTCCATGTGCATAGAAAAAAATGACACATTTTACATATACGACCTGGGTGGCCTGTCTTTTTCGTTTTTTATGCCTAATGGCTATGGTTCTATACTGGTATTGAGCAATGATAATATATACAATGTATCATTTAACAACAATACGACAAGTATAAAACGGGTATGCTCTATATGCAATGCGCCGTTCATTAAGACATCGGGGTTGGTTAACTATTTCCAGAACCATATTATCTCTTACGAGGTAAACAGCCACGTTGTGGAGGTGTATGACCTGGGTAAATGTCAAAGCAAGTTCATAGATATCAATGCTGTACTAAAGCAGGATGAGAAGATAAAGCTGCTATCCTATGAAAAGGAGAATGAAAAGTTCTTCTACGTTTTTACTGAAAGAAATATCTATAAAATTGACAGTAGTTTAAATTGTACAGAGACGATACCCATTCGTGAGCTGACCAATGACCCGGAAATAGACGGCAACAAAATGGCAGCCATAATAGAGGATAGGTTTTGGGGAAGATGCACAGGGACCTCTACCAAAGGCTTATTCCTGAACCCGGGGTATGGAGGGTACTTTCAAAAAATAGACAAAATATCTTTGCCTGACTATAAATATATAGGCAGGACAGCCAACCAGAACGGGATGTGGCTGAACGAGCAAACAGGCTCACTGGCGCTTGTAGATAGCAATTACCATACGAGATACCTGCGGGGGAATTATGACAATGCTGTGAAGCTGGTGCCTTACAACAGGGATACTTCTTTTTTATTGGCTAACAGAGATATCAATGTATTCAACGATAAGACAGGAACGATAACCGGGAGATATGAGGGATATGAGCGGAGCAATTACTATGCGAGCCCAAGCAATATAGCGGTAAAGTCGGCCAAAGAGTTTTATGTACTGTCGAAACGCCTTGGCCTTTATCATTATTATTTGCGGGGCTATAAATCTTATAATTTTTCCCTGGACAGAGACCGATACAGGGGTGTTTTTTATGATAAGTATAAGGACCTGACATGGGTATATAATAACAAGAAAATACTACTGCTTTACAAAGGGAAGCGGATAGAAATAACCAAAGGTCAACTGGGGTCGCTGGGTGTAATGAAGATAGAAAGCATAGTGGCTGACAGTTTCGGGAATGTTTTCATTAAAGACTATAACAGACTGTTCGTCTTG
>APMI01011612.1_pt1 | contig 30865 bp, 29 predicted proteins | sample 667938 | NCBI WGS metagenome assembly APMI01 (sample SAMN01084076, study PRJNA167559) | wastewater metagenome | biome: Wastewater | place: Denmark: Ejby Moelle, Odense | collected 2011-11-28
GCCGCAAGCCATATACCCTGTGGCTGGTCCACCTTTATGTTTACTGTTTCGCGTTTGTTCTCGAATGTGAGGGAGGCTATCTCCCATTGGTTGCCCTTCTTTGATTTGGTGATAGTCTCGACAGTTGGCTTATTGCCCAGCCATATGACTTTAGCATTCATTTTGCCCGTAGTGTATTCATCTTCCAGCAATGCCTTTTCTATATGGTCGGGGGCAACGGATGTTTTGGGCACCTTGAAATCGAACCACTTATTCAATGGATAGTCCAGGCAGGTTGACTGCATAAAGTTGAACAATGATTTCTTAAGGCCGAAGCTAAAGCTTTCATGATCAGCGCCTATAGTGTCTATGTGTACAATATCATTATTGGCAAAAGTGCCTATCGCATTGCTTTCTTTTTGCACACTGAATCGTTCAGGTTCTAAGCCCACGGGGCTATGTGCCGTCATGGTAAACTGGTGCCAAAATGCCCTCTGTAATATACCCGCCGCAAACATTTGCCGCACCATCTCCAGCGAGTCGATCGTTTCCTGCGCAGTTTGTGTAGGGAAGCCGTACATGAGGTAGGCGTGCACCATGATGCCTGCTTCGGTAAAATGTTTATTTACCCTTGCTACCTGCGCTACGGTTATGCCTTTTTGTATCATCTCCAGCAGGCGATCGGAGGCTACTTCCAGCCCGCCGGAAACTGCTATGCAGCCGGAGGCTTTGAGCAGCAGGCAGAGATCGCGTGTGAAGCTTTTTTCAAAACGTATATTGGTCCACCAGCTAACTACCAGCTTGCGTCTTATTATCTCCAGGGCAAGCGAACGCATCAATGCGGGTGGTGCCGCTTCATCTACAAAATGAAAACCATTTTGGCCCGTTTGTGCCATGATCTCCTCCATCCTGTCGCAGAGCACATGTGCGGTGAGCGGTTCATAATTCTTAATATAGTCGAGCGATATATCACAGAAGGTACACTTGCCCCAGTAGCAGCCATGGGCCATAGTCAGCTTGTTCCAGCGGCCATCGCTCCAGAGGCTATGCATGGGGTTGGCCACTTCTATGGCCGATATATATTTATCCAGCAGCAGGTCGCTATAGTCCGGCGTGCCTACCTGCCCCTGTTTGTAGTCGCCACAGGCAGCGTTGTTGATATATTTTACCGCACCATCTGCCAGTACAAAAGTGCGCTTCAGTTCTTCAACAGGTACATTGCCTTCTATATGTTTTACCAATTGCTCTATGGGGCATTCGCCATCATCGAGCGTAATGAAATCGAAGAATTCAAACACACGGGCGTCTGATAGCGAACGTAACTCAGTATTAGGGAAACCGCCACCCATCACTATCTTAACACCGGGATAGTTCTGTCTTATCCATTGCCCGCAACGGAAGGCTGCGTACAGGTTGCCGGGAAAGGGGACCGAAATAGCTACCAATTTAGGCTGCACTGCCTTCATGTGCTCCGCCAGTACTTCTATAAGTATATTGTCTATAAATGTGTAACCCTGCTGCAGCAGTTCATACAGTTCGTCGAAGCTATTTGCAGAGCGGCCCAATTTTTCGGCGTAGCGGCTGAAACCGAAATGTGCGTCCACACATTCCACTACAAGATCGGATAGATCTTCGAGGTACATGGTGGCCAGGTGCTTGGCCCTGTCCTGCGAGCCCATGCTGCCAAATGCCCAGTTAAGGTCATCGAGCTGTGCAAAACGCGAGGCTTCGGGAAGGAAATCCCGCTTGCATATTAAATGCGCCAGCGTGGGGTTGTGCCCTTGCAGGAATAAGACAACTGCATCGATGGTGTTTATGTAATCGTACTGTAAGGAAACTATCCTGCGGGCATTGTCGCTTATTACTGTACCCGTATCGATCTGCGCAAATAACTGTATTAAGCCCTGTTTCGAAAAAAGCCTGAGCGTAACCTCCATGCCCAGGTCGGCCTGGAAAGAGGATATGTTTTTGGTATTAAGAAAGCCCTTCAGGTATGCACTAGCCGGATACGGTGTATTCAGCTGCGTGAAGGGGGGAGTAAACAAAAAAACAGGTGCACTCAAACCATACTGTTTAAGTCGCAAAAATACCCTTTAATAGTGAAACACAGTCTTTCGCTGCATTAGCTGCCCCTGGTGCCGCCTGTTTTCATTGGTTTTTTAGAAAAAGCTGCGGCCTTGCCACCGGGCTTTATGCTCTGCTTGGCAGCTGTACTTAACGCATTCTTAGCGCCTTTCCCGCTTTTCTTAGCGTCTTTTTTATTTCCTGAGAGTAATGACATAATTAAAGCTTGTGTAAACAAATATAAGAAAGAAAGGCGCCTGATCTGCCAAATAAAAATCAAAAATACCTTGTTTGAAATATAGCATTGTGCCTAATGTTTGGTGTAGGGAGCGGTTTAGTTTGTATATTTTACCTTCATCGAGACAAGCGACCTTGCCCTCTTATCCGGTCCTGTCGCCTTTAAGTTCTCAATATAGATAGTGCCGGTGCCTCGTGAATTGGCTTTGAGTATCTCTTTTGCCTGGTCGCTCAATTCAGGACCTGTAACCTGGTAGGGGCCAAAGTAACCATTGTGCGGGGTAGTGATGCTGAATTCAAAGCTTGTTATTTTATAGCCGGCCAGGTTTATCTCAAGCCTTGGGTTGGCCAGTATGTCTTCGGCGGAAAGACGAGGTATTACCCATTCATGATTGACATAAACATACTTTAACTTTCCGAAGCTTACCCATGGCGGTTCCCCACCCCTATCCTGTGCAATGGATGTTGAGGAAACAAAAAGTAACAGGGTAAGAAAAATATGGCCCCCCTTCATGATATCGAAGTTTACACTGTTTGAAGTCGATCTAAATTATGAACATCGCGATTTAAGGTATGGGTACTTGTGGTAAATGGTCCGATTGTTGACGGATAACAATATCGGTGCGCCTATTCACCACATTATATCCATTTTTATACTTTTACCTGATGAAACGAATATTATCAGCCCTGCTCTTCATATTACTCGCAGGCAATGTGCAGGCTCAGTCGCTGAAGAAATATGCAATCAGCAAAAGCGGCTGCTCGGCTTATTTCTTTTGTGACCCCGGTACATTTGGCCTCGAGAAAAGCCCCGACTCGTCAGATGTATATACAGGCGAATGTCAAAATGATGAAACCGCCTACGGACTGATATGTGTGAGGCTACGGGAGAAAATAGCCAACCTGAATACCAGCGAGGAAACACTGGTCGCCTACCTGGACTATCTGAAGAGCAGCCTGAACATCACCAGCGCTGCGGGCTATGGCAAAGGCCACAGGTTGAAGAACAGCGAAGCCACACGAGGTATCATAGACTATTGGAAAGATAAAGACAATGATAACTGGAAAATAAAAGCCTGGACTAATAGCCAATACATGGTGGTGATGTATGCGTACTCTAAAAAAGAGCTGAACGAATCGAAGGTAAATTTGTTCCTGGATGGGCTGGTGCTGCCATAGATACATGTCTTATACTCTTACAGGTCGCACATTTCTACAATATACGCACACTGCGCAATAGAGATCACATGTGATAAAGGACATCAATTAATAAAAGTGTCTCACTAAAATTTTGATAAGGGGAAAGGGAAAATCTATTATCAAAACAGGTTTTCCCTTTAGTGATAGCTGTACCTTTAAAGATGGATTCAAAATCATTGAAAGATATTTCCTTTTCAATACTGGATTTAGCGACTGTTGTGCAAGGCCATTCTATAGCCGACACCTACCGAAAGAGCCTGGAAAATGCTCAACAGGCGGAAAAACTGGGCTACACCCGGTATTGGTTTGCCGAGCACCATAATATGATCAGCGTAGCGAGTTCTGCAACATCTTTACTGATCGGGTACATCGCCGGCAACACGGAAAGAATACGTGTAGGATCTGGCGGTATCATGCTACCTAATCACTCCCCGCTGGTGATCGCCGAGCAGTTCGGTACATTGGAAACATTATATCCGGGGCGCATTGATCTTGGATTGGGAAGAGCGCCCGGTACCGACCAAACTACGGCCATGGCCATCCGCAGGCAAAATATGGACGCTGCTTTTCATTTCCAGGGAGATGTGGAGGCGCTGCAACAATATTTTTCAGCAGATAATTATAATAGTAAAGTAAGGGCAATACCGGGAGAGGGATTGGATATTCCCATCTGGATACTGGGCTCAAGCACGGATAGTGCCAAACTTGCTGCGGCAAAGGGGCTGCCCTACGCTTTTGCCAGCCATTTCGCCCCCACTTATTTTAAAGAAGCCATCGCCATTTACCGCGATGCATTTAAGCCTTCCGCGCAATTGTCGAGGCCTTACGTTATGGCATGTGTGAACGTAGTAGCAGCCGATACCGATAAGGAAGCAGCATATTTAAGCACTTCAGTTAAGCAAATGTTCAAAGGGATCATCACCGGGAAAAGACAATTATTACAGCCACCGGTAGAAAGCATGAAGGATATTTCGACTGTTTTAGAGGAAGCGGCCGCGATGGAGATGCTAACTTATTCTTTTGTTGGCAGCAAAGAAACGGTTCAAAGAAAACTCTCAGATTTCGTATCGGAAACAGGTATTGATGAGATCATGGCAACCGCCCATATTTTCGATCACCAGGCCCGGCTCAAATCCTTCCGCTTATTTGCAGAAGTGTTAGGATCAATGAAGCGATCAGCTTAATATACTGCCCTTGCGATAACCAGATTTAATACTATGTTATTGAGTAATTCTCAAATGCGTGATAGCCTTTAATTTATTACAAATTCTGCGTTTGCAATTATCGTAACTGTATCGCCCAATAAAGCTTCGCCTGCTTCAGATAGCCTGCTAAAAGTTATTCCATAGTCGCTTCTTTTTACTTTGCCGCTTATTGTAAATCCCGTTCGGGTCTTGCCCCGTGGATCTTGGATCACGCCTGCGTATTCAACTTTCAACGTTATAGGGTAACTCATGCCTCGCATAGTAAGTGTTCCGGTCATCTCATATTCTTCCTCGCTAAGCTTATCCAGTCTGTCGCTTTTAAAAGTTAACTGAGGGTAATTTTCCGCATCGAAAAAATCTGCAGACCGGAGGTGTGTGTCACGTTGCACATTGTTCGTAAAAATTGACGATATCTCGGCAGTAAAAGTCACTTTAGCCGTTGTCATATCCTGCTCTTCTGTCTCCAGGGTAGCTTCAAATTTTTGAAATGATCCTGTAACCCAGGAAACCATAAGGTGACGCACCTTGAACTGCACTTCTGAGTGTTCAGCGTCCAATGTCCATTTTTTCTTTGCCATTACCTTTGCTTTTTTTGTATTGCAAAGGTCTGTTGCATAAAATACAACATGCCGGAGAAAACGGGTTAATGCCCTGAAAAATCGCTAAGGAATGCTCCTATTGCTTTGCCGGTAACCTTTTTAAATAAACGCGAGAAGTATTCCGGATCGTTAAATCCCAATTCAAATGCCAGTTCCTTAATAGATATGTGTTCGGAATAGTAAAGGTGCCGTCTTGCTTCGAGCATAAGGCGGTAAATAATAAATTCTTTAGGCGATACTCCCGAATAGTGCTTCACGATATTGTATAGACTACTTACGCTAAGTGCCAACTCCCGGGCAATATCGCTCACTTTAGGGTGATCGGTAAAATTGTTTTCAACAAATTTCCTAAACTCGATGTACTTTGAAAGCTTGTTGTCGGCAGGCATTTGAGAAGCTGAGAAATATGATGCATCGATCTCCGTAAGCAAGCAGTTCAAATACACCAGAATCAGTGCCGGATCTGTATTCATCTTACTCAGCAGTTCGAGCAGTATATTGAAAGTTGATTTTATTCGGGAAGCAGCAGGTAGGCTTAAGCAGACATTCTGATTGTTTAATGGATTAATGAGAAAGGCAAATTGTTTTGGCAAAAGAGAAAGGCATTGCTCATCGAAACTGAGCTTAAAATAATCCGCACCTTGCTTTGATAATGGAAGTTGGTGGATCTGGTGCGGAACAATAAATAAAAGTTCGTTGTTATTGACGCTAAATTGTTGAAGGTCCACCCCATGCTGCGTGGACCCATCGACCATAAATAGCAAAAAGTAATTTGGTTTGCGGTGTGTTAGTCCGTATCCATCCAAGATCTCAGCAGACAGTTGACCAAATGCAGGCGTAGTGATACGGATGGAAAGCCGGTCGTTTTGTTTGTAAAGGTCAAGAAACGATCCCCCCTCTTTCATACAGCAAAAATAGCAAAAACAGCAACGAAGTGCACTGTAGCGGCATTCGGACGAGTATAGGACAAAAAATAGTGTAAGCCGTTTTAAATTTAAAGCAATAAAGCAGTTACACTAATGTATAACTGCTTTATTTTCATTGTGCCCGGGACTGGATTCGAACCAGCACATCCTTGCGAACGCTGCGACCGAACCAGCACATCCTTGCGAACGCTGCGACCTGAACACAGTGCGTCTACCAATTTCGCCACCCGGGCTATTCAGGGATTGCAAATTTGAGGTTTTTTTCTGAAAGGAACAAACAGTAATTAATGTGCAAATGAGAAATGTGCAAATGTGCATTGCCAGCACCCTTCTAATGCTTCCCTGCTTTGCGCTTTAATACGCCACCTGCGGCCTCCTTAATAGTATTGGTGAATATAAATGCCCGTGGGTCGACCTCGTGCACAAGGTGCGTAAGCTTACGCACCTCGAGGCGGGTGATAACCGTAAATATGATATCGCAATCATAGCTAATATCAAAACTATCCTTCAGGTAGCCACGCTCGCCTTTGTATACCGTAATGCCACGCCCCAGTTCCATTACCAGCTTTCGCTTAATATCATCGCTCAAACCGGAAATGATAGTAACCCCGGTATACTCCTCGAGGCCCTCTATTACATAATCGAGTGTGCGCGAGGCTGCGTAATAAGTAAGCATTGAATACAGCGCTGTCTGGAGCCCAAAATGGACAGCCGCAACAAGAAAGATAATGACATTTATTCCTAAAATGATCTCGCTTACCGACAGGCTACTACGCTTTAATGTATACAGGGCCAGTACTTCGATACCGTCTACTGCGCAGCCACCTCTCATGCACAGGCCGGCCCCAAGGCCCAGGAAGAAGCCACCAAAGAGTGACACAAGCAACTTGTCGTGGGTCACCTCGTGATAAGGCACAAAAGCAAAGCACAGGGCCAGGCCTATCACAGTGACCAGCGATTTGAGGGCAAACCTTTTATTTACCTGGAAGGCGCCCATGATGATAAGCGGGATATTTGCGAGGACAATGACAATAGACAGATTGAAATGCCATATCTCATGTATCAATAAGGAAATACCGGTAACACCACCGTCGAGAAATTCATTGGGCACCAGGAAACTCTTCAATGCAAAGCCACTGGACAAAATACCCAGAACGGTGTAGATAATGTCCTGGATGGTTTGAGAAATGTTTACTTTATGCTTCATTTTCCGGGCGCTTCAAGCTTAGACTTTACAAGTTGCAGGTTCTGTTCCTTTTTTTCTTTACGCAGTTTTTGTGCGGTGGGTGTAAAGTAATGATGCTTTTCCATAAAGTCTATCTGCAGCCTGTTCCACTGGTCTTCGTTCATGAAGCTGTAAACATTTATTTCAGAATATAAGGTATCGCCGATCTTAAAGAAGTCATCGCGACCCAGGTAATCAAGATCGGCATCGCAGATTATTTGTTCCAGTTGTGTATGTGGTGTCTGTGGTATCCTGGTGGCCATTATCATGCCGCATATCTTCTTTATCTGCTCCTCGGTATAGCCATAATTGGGCAGGTATTCGGTAGCTATATTACAGGATATGCTTTCATGTTCTTTTTGCTGTATCAGGAAACCGGAATCGTGAAAAAGCGCGGCCGTGAGCAGCAGGTCCCTGTCTTCGCCTTTTATGCCCTCAGCATCAGCAAGCATTTCCGTTGCCTGGTATACATCTTTGGTATGGGCAATACTATGATAGGACAAGTGCTCAGGAAGTCCTTTCCTGAGTTTGCTCATAATAAAAGTGCTTGCTTCTTTAAATTGCATGCTGAGGCAAATTTGTACAATGATAATAAGAATGTTACATAAAATTAATCCATACAACTAATAAAAGCAATGCAGACCGCTATATTACCATCAGGCTACATCCCCTCAGCATCGCATAGTCCATACGCCCCAGCACCTCAAAATACCCTTCCTTATGAATATTTCCAAGGTCTTCGGTAGCTATGAATGAACAGGAATGTACATTGGCCAGGTCAACAATATTAAGGCTTCCCATACCTTCCTTTTTCACCTCCATAGGGTCATTTATATCGCGTACCAGCACCTTCATAGTGCTGATGGGCTCAAAGAGGCCATCGCGGCGGGCATAGGCCTGTGATAACAGTTCGGTCATTCCGTACTCCGAGTGGATGTCATCCACCTGGAATTGCTTTTTCAGGAAGCCGTGCAGCTCGGCCCTTGTCTGTTCTTGTCGCCGCCCTTTCATACCACCGGTTTCCATGATAATGGTATTTTTCAATTGCATGGGGTATTCATCTGCAAAATCAAGCAAAGCAAAAGTTACGCCCAGTAAGATCACGGCTTGCCCCTCGCCCTGCAGCTCTTTTAGCGTTTCATGCAGCTTTTGACGATCATCGAGGTAAAAACCATTCGCAGGATGGCCACTTTTTTGCATCAGCACCTTTGCCATATGTACAAGAGAAGAATTTTGGCGCTCCAGGTAAGAGGGCAATAATGCCAGTATCGCATACTGCCCTGGGGCACCATAAAACTGCTCAAAGCCTTGTAAAAGCGCCTGTTCATATATAGCAGCATCATACACATAGTGCCTGGATGTTTGCTCACCTGTTGTGCCACTGCTTTCAAATACAAAAGCCGGGGCCTCCCAATTGCCCGTTATTACTCTGTGTGTTTTAAAAAAGGAAATAGGCAGGAAGGGGATTTGTTCAATATTGCATACTGATTCGGCTGAAATATGAAGGGCATCGGTGAAACTGCGATACAACTCGTTGTTTGCATGCTGGTAGCGGAATACCTCGAGGGCAATATTATCAAAATGCTCAGCGTTTATATCTTGCAGGAAATTGCTGCTTATTAACTCTTTTTTGTAATACACTTTTATTAACTTTGATAATATGAAACGCTGTATAGCTCTGTTCCTGGCCTTATTTTTTGGTTTTACTGCCTGCAAAAAGCACAGTAGTATATCCTCTGTACCGGAAATCGCTTTTGAGAGCATGACCCCCGACAGTGTGAAACAAGGCTCCGGCGAAGATACTGTATATATTAAATTCAAGCTGACCGACGGGGATGCCGACCTTGGCAACCGTGACCCCAGCTCGGCAGAGTATGACATTTATATCAAGGATAGCCGTGATGATACTTTCGTTGGCTACTTCTTTCCCGAAATAGCGCAAAACATAGAGGACCCTGCCAAGGGCATCACCGGTACCTGTACGTTTAAATTACTGGGCGCGCTTATTTATTGCCGGCCCGACACACCGCACTTACTTCATGGTGATACCACGCACTTTGAATTGTACATAAAGGACCGCGCGGGCAATATGAGTAACCACATTACGACAAAAGACCTTCGCATACTGCCCTAAATCCCGATTTAATTTGCAGGCGCTTCCGGGGAGAGATCTGAATTCCGGGTTTTGTCCACTACTTCCCTGATGATATTGTCAAGGCCGGTTGAGGCAAATTTGATGCCTTCCAATATTTCCTGGTTCACAGGGTCCGCCGGGTCATTATAATTGAACAGTTGCGCCAGACCCAGGATGCTGGCCACCGGCCCGCGCACCTTGTGCGATTGCAGCCAGGCTATTTCTTTCAGCACTTCGTTTTGTGCTTCTATTTTCAGCAGCTTTTTCTTCTCGTCTGTGATGTCGCGCATATACACGGCAAGCCCGCCCATAGCAGGGTGTACGTTAATGAACAGCCATTTCTCAAACTCGGGATAGTAGTCCTCAAAGGACACGTCAACCTGCTCTGCCATGGCACGCTGCTGGGCCTTATAGAATTCCTTATCCTCAAAACCTGTGAAAACTTTCCAAACATTCTTACCGACGATATCAGCCCTTTTTATTCCCAGTATCCGCTCAAACTCTTTATTGATGTAAGTGAGGTTCCAGTCAGTATTTACAGAGTAAAACCCTTCGGTAATGCTCTCCAGTATGGCCGACATTTCCTTCACGTTATCGCGCAGCTTATTCTCTATGGCTCTTAACTGGGTGACGTCGAGCGTTATACCTGTTATCACTTTTGCGCCCGTCTTTTTATTTTTCTTCAATACCGCCCGGGTAACGATATTCTTCTGCGAACCATCCCTGTGATTGATACGGTATTCAACGGACACCTTACTTACTACCGGCAGCAAACCAAAGGTATCTGCAACCACTTTCCTGTCTTCAGGATGTATGATGTGCGTGAGAATGTCTTTGTCGTTGATTATTTCGCCTGGAGTGTAGCCATATACCTGGAAACAAGCCTCGTTAATAAATAAAACCGAATAGTCGTCCGCATCGCAGGACCATATCACCTCTTCAGTAGCAGATAGTACGCTGTCGAATTGCTCATTTTGCTGCCTGATGACCTCATTCAGCTCCTCGTTGCGCTTTTCCATCAACACCTTCTTGTGGATATCGAAGGCCATCATCACCCCTGCCCTCTTACCTTCAAAACGGGTGTTGTGTATATATACCTGTGCATAAAAGGTTTGCCCGTCTTTTTTTACCAGGCGGCGCCGGCCGCTATTGTAAAAGCTGTTGATGGCCGGTAGCTTTATGGTTTCCATATTGGTATACGCATCATCGGCGGCACGTATGGCTTGCATATCCATGGAAAGAAACTCATCTCGGGTATACCCGTAAGTATCCATTGCCGCAGCATTTACCGCCAGGAATCTAAGTGTGGCGCTGTCATAGATGAACATGGGCATAGGGCTATCCTCGAACAGCCTGGAGTAATCGGTCTTGGTATTTTCAAGCGTGTTGTAGAATTGCTTGCGTGCCATAGCACTCTGCAGGCAATTGTCGAGGGCATTAAGGTCATAGGCCCCTTTCACAAGATAATCCTCGGCACCTTCATGTAGCAATCCCATGGCAGTTTTGGCATTGCGTGGCTTGGCAAGCAATATAACAGGCACCCTTATGAAGATATTTTGTAACTGGCGGAAGGTAAGAGCAGGGTTAAGATCGAGCAATGCAAGGTTTACGAATATGGCGCTCAGCATCTCATCCGGAACGGATAAAATGTCACTTATACTACTAAATTTAAGAATATCATTTCCCGAATAGCCAACATCCAGTAATTGCTGGTAAAGGAGGCTAAAATCGTCATTGTTATCTTCTACTATTAGTATCTTTTTCCTGAGCTTATTTAGCATATTGAGTTATTGCCTCTCTTCTCCCCTCAATGCAATGATAAGAATGTGGTCAAAGTTAAATAAAAGTTAAAGACCCTTTGCCTTCTCAATGCCGTTTAACCAGCCTTTAACCATAAAAATGAGCAGCGCAAATATCTTATATGAGGAATTAGGCAATAGATCGCAGCCAAGAGCATCCGAATAAGTCAAAATTACATTTATATTTTCCATACTATTCCTTGTCTATAAAGGATTTTGGTTATAACTTTGCAGCATATTTAGAGAGGATACTACGCAGCCTTTTCTACGAGGCAATCCTGGAATTATAAACAAAACACTTTTATCTACCCTTTTTAAACAAAAGCACACACGGTGTGTGACATTTCGTGCAATGGCCTTGCGGTTATTGTTTATGGGATAGTATAATTATAAATCATAAATCACACAGGATGCAGGGACAGCTACGAGCACAAAACGGTACCATAAAACAAAACCCTAAGCGCGAAGACTTCGACATAAAAAAGGTGCTCGCGAAGATCATATCCCACTGGATGCTATTTGCATTATGCCTCATCGTCTCCTTTATCATCGCTTACCTGTACATGCGCTACAGCACCCCGGTATATAAAATACACGCAGGCGTATTAATAAAAAATGATAAGAAAGCCGGTGGGGATATGGACAACAACGAGCTGCTCAGCGACCTGGGCATATCCTCCGGTGGCAAGAATGTGGACAACGAGGTAGAGATATTGAAGAGCCGCACGTTGATGCGCGACGTAGTGAAGGATATGCAGCTCAATGTATCTTACTACGTAAGCGGCAATGTAAAAACGAATGAATCATTCAGCAATCGCCCCTTCAATATGCGATTTATCCCGCTGTTCGAGGACTCTATAAAGAACAGGTCTTTCTCCTACACCGTAAAATTACTGGGCACTACCGACTTTGAACTAAGCAGTGGCCATGAGCCTGCTAAGAAAGGTCATTGGGGCGATACCATTGTACTGCACCCCGGGCGCGCTGTTATGGAGCGCACCTATTTCCCCTTCCAGAAATCGGTAGATGAGTACACCGTTAATATCACCAGCTATAAGAACTCGGTAAGGAAATACATGAATGCCCTGAGCGTACAGATAGCGAACAAACAGGCAAGCATCATCAACCTGACCATGGATGAAGAAACACCTGCAAAAGGTGAGGCCATACTGGACAAACTTATAAAAGTGTACATGCAGGCCAGCGTAGACGATAAGAACCAGATAACGGACAGTACGATCAGCTTTATAGACAACCGCCTGCAACTGGTGGGTGAGGAACTGACTGAAGTGGAAAAAGACATACAGAGTTTTAAGCAAAACAACTCCTTCACTGACCTTACTGAACAATCGAAAGTACTGCTGAACAGCAATGAAGATGCATTCAAAGACCTTTCGAAACAGGAGGTGCAACTCAATATCATTACCGCCCTGGAGCAATACCTGAAAGATAACAGCAACAGCAGGAGAATAGTACCGGCATCGCTTACTATACAAAATGATGTGCTCAACAGCTTCATTGACAAATACAACACACTGCAGCTCGAAAGGCAACGCCTGCTGGTAAGCAATACCGAAGACAACCCTGTAGTGAAAAACTTTGATCAGCAGCTGGATAACATCAAGGGCGACCTGATGGCCAGTATGGCATCAGTAAAGCGCAGTATGGAAGTAGGCCTTAACGCGATGCGCGGACAGGCTGCTTCAGCAAACAGCAAACTGCGTTCATTACCTCCTAAGGAGCGTATATACCTGGAGTACTCACGCCAGCAAAGCATTAAACAGGAGCTCTATGTATTCCTGCTGAAGAAGCGTGAAGAAACAGCCATTTCCAAATCATCAACAATTGCCAATGCTCGCGTAATAGATGCACCGGCTGCGGAGGAAGACCCCTTTAAGCCAAAGCGCGCCTCCATCATGATGATCGCTTTGCTGCTCGGGCTTCTTATCCCATCTGCAATAGTATACCTGAAAGAAATACTCAGCCACAAGATCACCAGCAAAACAGATATAACAAACAGCACCAGCATACCTATCATAGCCGAAATAGGCCACTTTGAAGGCCTCAGCTCCGTGGCGGTAAGCAAAAATTCTACCACACCTATATCAGAACAATTCAGGGCCTTGCGCACCAACCTGCAATTCACTGTAACGAACGAAGGCTGCAAGACCATACTGCTTACATCCAGCATGAGCGGTGAGGGTAAATCATTTGTAGCCATAAACCTGGCCGCAACGCTGGCACTCTCGGGCAAAAAGGTAGTCCTTATGGAGCTCGATCTTAGAAAACCCAAGGTATCAAAACACCTTGGCCTTGATAACCGTTTCGGTTTTAGCAATTACATAATCAAACAGGCAGAATACAACCAGATCGTTATACCGTCAGGCCTGGAAGACAGCCTTTATGTGATACCATCAGGCCCCATACCGCCCAACCCCGCAGAGCTGATCATGATGCCGCGCGTAGACCAGCTATTCGCACAGTTGAAGCAAACCTTTGACTATGTGATAATAGACAGCGCCCCTATCGGCCTGGTAACGGACGCACAGCTATTGGCCAGGTTTGCCGATACCACCCTGTATGTAATTCGCCAGGGATATACCCTTAAGCCGCAATTGCAATTACCTGAGAATATTGTTGCAGAAGAGAAAATGCCCGGTGTACACCTGGTGGTAAATGATGTGAAAATGAATTACGGGTATGGATACGGTTACGGGTATGGTTACGGTTACGGGTATGGCTACGGTGGCTATGCCGACACGGATAATGACACCACAAGTAAATGGAAAAAAATATTTATGAAAAACAAGAGCGATTCATAAGCTCTGCTTTTAGTATCACGATAGCGCCATGATAGCATTAACGTCACGAAAACTGTTCCTGAGCCGCAAAGTCATCTACTTTGCTGCGAAGCCGGCCTTTTCGCTCAACCCTTTCAACGCTTATGTACAGTGCAGCAGTACAGAGGAATTCCCCGGCTTTAAGCGCACGCCCAAATACACCACCATCATAGACTTGCAGCAAAGCGAAGAAAACCTGGTGAAAGGCTTTGACAAGAACACCAGCTACGAGGTCCGCAGGGCGGCTAAAGAAGGTCTTACCATAGGCACAAAGGTTGGAGAGGCAGATTTTATAAAGATGTTCAACTCTTTTGCCGAGAAAAAAAATTTCGGGCTGGTGAAGGACATTAGCATCTTTCGTGATCACCTGCAGATCACGGGCGCTTTCTTTGAAGGCAAAGCACTTGTGTACCATTCATACATCCTTGATCGCGAAAAAAGACGTGTGCGCCTGTTGCATTCCGCTTCAGCTCTGTACGAAGAGGAAAACGCAAGCCTTAAACCCCTGATAGGCCGCGCTAACCGCTACCTGCACTACATGGACATGCTCTATTTTAAGAACGAAGGTTTTATTGAATACGACTTCGGCGGATACGCAAAGGACACGGAAAATGAGTCGCTGAAAGGCATTAATAAGTTCAAAGAAGGCTTTGGAGGAATACTGGTTGAAGAAAGCAATTACGAGACTAAAATTTCAAAGCTGTTATAAATAAACATAAATGCCCAAATACTTAATACGGCTCGATGATGCTTGTCCCACAATGGACCATGAAAAATGGAACAGGTATCTCGCCTTGTTGGATAGCTATAATGTAAAACCAATTATAGCTGTGATACCGGATAACAAAAATACCAAGCTGGATATAGACCCGCCCGACCCACATTTTTGGGAAGACGTAAAGGCATGGCAGGCAAAAGGATATTGTATAGCAATGCATGGTTACGACCATGTGTATATATCAAAGAGCGGTGGCTTGCTAAAGATCAATTACCGTTCGGAATTTGCCGGGGTGCCTTATGAAGACCAGAAAATAAAGCTGGAGAAATCGCAGGCGATATTTGAACGCCACGGCCTGAGGCCCGAAGTCTTCGTAGCACCTGCGCACACTTTCGACAGGAATACCTTAAAAGCCCTGAGAGCGGTAACCACCGTGAAAACGATAAGCGACGGCTACGGAGTAAGCGCTTTTACATATCTCGATTTCAATTGGATACCCCAGCAATTATGGCGGCCAAAGAAAAAGAGATTTGGTGTATGGACCATATGTTACCATCCCAATACGTCGAACGATACGGAATTTGAGACACTAAGAGCTTTTTTAGAAGAAAACAGTAAGCTGGTTGCAAACGCAAAAGATCTATGGTTCCGCAAACAGGGTATTATGGACCATGGTTACAGGAACTACTTTCATTTAAAAAAGAAGATATTATCTATCATTAAACGGTAAGAGTGTATAAACGCAGATCATTAAAAACCAATTTTCTCTTTGCCCTCAGTGGCAATATGATCTACATGGCTTGCCAGTACCTTATCCTCATGCTGTTTACCAAGAGCTTCACACAGGATGCTGTTGGTAGCTATCTCTTCGCCATCGCTTTTGTCTCCCCTATCGTCATTTCTGCCGATATGCAGTTGCGCAGCTTTTATGTGACGGAGAAAGCAGATGGCCCGGGCTTCTACCAGTATCAAAGCTTTCGCATCATCTCAAATGCTCTGGCTTTCCTTGTAGTAGTGATCGCTGCATATCTCTTACAACCGGCTTTATTCATCACCATCCTATTGGTTGGCGCTGTCAAAATAATAGAGAACCAGGTGGATATGTACTACGCCTCCGTACAGCGTGTGGAGCGTATGGATTACATCTCTTATTCCAAGATAGTGCGCGGCATCGCAACGCTGGTCATGGTATTTATAGGAATAAAAGCAGGCTTACCGGTTAATACCATTTTGCTCCTCTGGCTTGCATTATGGATCGTATTCCTGTTTTTTGATGCAAGGCTATCTCTGAAAATAAGCAACATTGGCAGGCGCGATGCTAAGTTCTTCGAGCTGAAGCCATTTGTCTCCATCTTTAAAGTATGTGTATCTGTATTGATACTGCTTGTTGTTTTCCAATACTACTCCAATTTCCCCAACTATATAGTGAAGGCCAAACTGGGCCTCGCTCCGTTAGCCATATTTGGTTCCATCATTTACTTCAGGTCTATAGGCGCGCAGGTCATTAACCCTATGGGTGCGGTTATTGCTCCCCGCTTGTCTGACTATTGGCGCACGGAGCGCTACCCTGATTTTATAAACCTGCTGGTGCGCACCACTTTCCTTGCATTAGGCCTTGGGCTTGCCGGCATCTTGCTGGTACTTCCTTTGGGCAGGCAAATATTACAGTTGGTTTATACCAAAGAATATGCCGATTACAATATGCTGTTGGTATTGGTAATGGCGTATTGCCTGCCCACCTACTTATATGTATTCATTGGCACAGCACTTACCTGCCTGCGCGTGCATTGGATAAAATTGCCGATACATATCATTGCATTTATGCTGCTGGCCGGCCTTACTTACTGGCAATATGCAGAGATGACGCTTTACAAAATGGTCGTAAATATGATCATTGCCGAATCGCTCACATTCATATTATACACGCTTTCGTTCATCATACTCTATAACAAAATAAGGTACAATGGGTTTTCTCCAAAGGGCATATTTAAAAACATTAGCTAGGTTTGCTCCGGGTACCTTTTTAAAAAAGGTAGGGGTAAAAGTGGGCAGGGGTAGCCGTATCATGGGCTCCCTCTACAAGATATTCAGCGAGGAGGCTTACCTGATCACCATTGGTGAAGATTGCCTTATCTCCAGCGAGGTAACGCTGCTTACCCACGATGGCTCGGTAGATGTAATGCGCAAAGAGTTTCCCCGTGCCGACAGGATAAAACCCATAACCATAGGCGACAATGTTTTCATCGGTCATCGTACCATCGTGATGCCGGGAGTAAATATTGGCAGCAATGTAGTGATAGGTGCAGGCTCTATTGTAAACAAAGACGTCCCTTCAAATACTGTCTACGCTGGGGTGCCTGCCAAATTCATTAAAACAATGGAGGAATATAAAGCTGCAATGCAGCCTCAACTCATAGAGGTAAAACATTTAAGCAACACTGAAAAAAGAAAAGCACTGCTAAAACATTTCGGGAAAGAGGATTAATGAAGTACAGCAGCCGTATACTGATCGCCATTCTCACCGCTATAGTCTCTGTAGCGCTGTTCCTCTATGCCCCCCCTGCACGTAGCAGTACTTACTCAGTGTACATATCCCTTATGTCTGCGGTTTGCATTTACCTTAATGTAAGGTATTCGGTCCGCGGCCTCTGGTCAGCCAGCTCCATCTTCATTATCATATTCTGGTGTTTCCACTTTGGTGTTATCCTGTCCAACGCGGTAGGCATAAACATAGCCGGTGTCACGGGTAACGAGATATTCTGGCAGTGGATCGATACGCCCTACTATACCAAAGCCGAAGGCCTTGCCCTCATCGGTCTCGCAGCTTTCAGCTTTGTCACCGTCTTAAGGTCCAACCATTTTCCGCCCGAAGAAGAAGATGACGAGCTCCTTTCAGATTCACACTATTACAAGCCTTTGCGCATTCTTGCCTATGCACTGCTCTTTGGCGGTATCGGTGGCTGGCTGTATATTATGCTCAGTATGGGTGGCATCAAAGCGCTCTTTGCCGGTTATGTCTTCTATCTAAAATTCATCGAGAATTACGATTCCATATCCATTATATATTGGGCAATAGGTGTAGGGCTCGCGCTGCTCGGCGTGGTGAATGACTGGAGGACCATACGTCCCGGCATCATCATTTTCCTTACCTGGGCCCTCATCGCATTTGCTATGGGCCTGCGCGGCGAGGTTTTATATCCTGCGTCTGCTTTTTTGGTTACCTATGCGCGACAGGCAAAAATGCCACAGAACATACGTCTGCTTATTGTGCCGGTGATTTTATTATCGCTGATCTCGTTTGTACGTGTGTTCAGGGTGGATGAAACAGTTAATTCAGAAAGCTTCAATCCGCTCTATGGCCTGCTGGAACTGGGCGGCTCCCTGCAAACGGTGGTAATAGCCGAACAGTGGATAAATGAGGGAACAGATCACTTTCACTATGGCGAAACACTCTGGGCACCTTTCGACAGGATGCTGGACAGGGTAATACTTGCTAACAGGCTGGATGCCGAAAAAGACTTCAGGCTTATGAATGTGGCCATGGGCGAGCGCAACGGGCCTTATGGCTTTTCGCCGGTTGCCGAAGGCTATATGAACCTGGGCGCAGCAGGTGTGGCCATATTGATGATGCTCTTGTCGCTGCTATTGAATTTTTTCGACTCAAAGCCTCCGGGCATTTTCACCGACCCGCTCACGGGAGGCATCACTTTCATATTATTTACGTTTATCAGGAACTCCTTTTCACACATACCGGGGCAGAGTTTATTACTCGCTGCCATTATCATGATAACATATGGACTATTCAGGAAAAGATAAAAAGCGGGTGCTGCACATATTCGGCATCCTTAACAGGGGGGGCGCGGAAACGCGTACACTTGAGTTCATCCGGCGCAATAAGGACAAGCCCGTTATTTTTGATTTTATTGCACTTACGGGCGCAAAGGGCGTGCTCGATGACGATTTCCGCCAGGTAATAGGTGGCGAGATATATTACATGCGCCTCAACAGTACATTCTTCTTCAAATACATAAAGCTGCTTCGTAAGAACAAGTACGATGTCGTTCACTCCCATGTCCTGATGGTATCCGCCCTGTTTTTGATGATAGCATGGTTTGCGGGTGTAAAAACACGCATCGCCCATCTAAGGAGCACAGGCACCGACACTAAATCAAAGTTGAGAAGCATCAGGGACGCTTTTTTGAAAAGGCTTATGTTGATCTTCGCAACCAACATCGTTACCGTCTCAGAAAGCGTGGCTAAAGCAATATTCGGAACAGGCTGGAGCGGGTACAGGAAAATAAAACCGATCTATAACGGTTTCACATTGATCGAAAACCCCGCTGTGAAAAGCAATAGAAAAGTTAAAATTGGTCATATAGGCCGTTTCGACCCTTCTAAAAATCACCATTTCCTGTCTGAGATATACAAGATCATTTGCGATGCCGATCCCGATGTGCTGTGCACCATGACAGGCCGGCTCGATAACAATATTTATCCCGCTGTTTCACTTACATTAAAATCTTTGAGCAATGCAGGCAGGGTCATCATCCACAGCGAGAATAGCAATATCCCCGAAGAGCTTAGAACCTATGACATCCTGATAACCACCAGTTTATGGGAAGGCCTGCCCGGCGTTATCATAGAGGCCTTATCAGCTGGGGTGCCCGTAATAGCAAGCGGCATTGAACCGAATAAAGAGGTAGCATCAAAAATAAGCGGCATCACAATAGTGGAGGGTTGGGATAAGAACGATTGGAAAAAGCAACTGGTAGCACTGGTAAATGAGGTAAAAACCGCAGATAAAGCGGAGACCGTAAAACGGCTCCAGGCCTCGTTTTTGGCCAGTCCGTTTTATTATCAGAACACTGACAATGAAATGTTAAAAATCTATCAGGCACAGTGACTTATGTAGTATAAACAGAATAAAAGAACAAATTTTACAGCCCCTTATCGTTCTCCTTGATAAGGCTGTTTCATAGAGAGAGACATGAAAACAAAAACAGTAAATATCATACTGGAATTTCGGTTTTATAAAGACGAGCTCGGGCATATCTATACCGACGCATCTTTCGATTACCTGTTCTGGCAAAGATACCTGATGGTATTTGACGAGGTGCATATTATCGCCCGCGCCAAGCCCGTTAGCAATAATGATATAGCTGGCAACTGGAAGAAGGTGACAGGGCCCAATGTCTCATTTACCGCTGTACCCTACTATCACGGCATCCCCAACCTGGTGAAGAACATGCCTTCTGTTATCAAAGAGATCAAGAAAATAATAGCGGCAGATAATAACCCATACATATTGCGTATGCCCTCCATAATAGGTGTGCTGTTCTTCATGAGCAGCCGCAGCATGGCACGACGCGCTTATGGCATTGAGATGGTGGGCGATCCTGAAGAAGTGTTCGCATCACTGCCCGCATTATACAAACCCTTTGGCGGCATGTTCGTACGAAGGACACGTTCTATTATACGCCGCGCAAAGGCCGCTGCTTATGTAGAGCGTACCATACTGCCTGTTAAATATCCCGCTGCCGGCACGGTGCATCCTTACTTCTTCTCCAGCATCAATTTATCCGAGCACAGTATATTATCCGGCTCCAAAAAGAAAAGCACGAACAAAATACTACATATACTATCTATCGGCATCCTCGACCAGATGTACAAGGGTCCCGATACACTTTTAGAAGCACTCGCTATCTGCAAAGCAAAAGGCTTCCCCTTTCATATGACATGGCTGGGTGGCGGTCTTAACCTGGAAAAGGTTAGACAAATGGCCGGCGACCTTGGTATCGCAGATCATGTCTCCTTCAAAGGCACCATTACCGAACGTGCATTGATAGAGCACGAGATGGACAATTCAGATCTCTTTGTTCTCGCATCAAGGACCGAAGGCCTGCCCCGTGCAATGATCGAAGCAATGGCCCGGGGCCTTGCATGCATCGGCTCCAGAGTGGGTGGCATACCTGAACTGCTGCATGAAGAATGCCTCTTCGAAAAAGAGCATCCTGAGCAACTGGCTGCGCTTATCATGAAAGTAGGTGCTGATAGCAATAAGCTGGAAGCGATGTCAACACAAAATATTGAAACTGCAAAACAATATACAAACAACAGGTTGGATAAAGAAAGGATGGGATTCTACTCAACCGTTTTAAAAGCGAGTGCATGAAAGTACTGCATCTTATAAAAACAGGCGTAGGCGCCACATGGGCATACAGGCAGATACAGGTGCTTACAGCACAGGGTGCCGAAGTGGCAGTATGCCTGCCCGAAGGCAAGATGTCGGACAAATACACTGCAGATGGTGTTGAAGTATTCTATTTCGAGTTCTCGCTGGCACCGCAGAAATTGTGGTCATCCTTCCGTTCATTCAAAAAGATAATAAAGGTATACAAGCCCGATATCATCCATAGCCATTTCCTGATCACCACATTATATGCCAGGCTGTACCGGATGTTCAACAAGCTGGAGATACCACTGGTATTCCAGGTACCCGGCCCACTGCATCTTGAACACTACCTGTTCAGGAATGCCGACTTGGTGACCAGCAATAAATATGATCGTTGGATAGCCTCCTGTAAATGGACGCAAGACAAGTACGTACTAAGCGGTATCGCACCGGAGCGTGTATTTCTTTCCTACTATGGCACCGACATGACCTTTGTTAAAAGGCATCCGAAAGGAGATTTAAGGACTGTATTGGGGCTCAACGAAGATGATTTCATCGTGGCCATGGTCGCCTATATGTACAAGCCCAAGAAATACATAGGCCAAAAGAAAGGCATCAAAGGCCATGAGGACTTTTTCGAGGCAATGGCAAAATGCATTGCGCAAAACAAAAAGATCAAGGCAGTAGTAATCGGTGGCGCATGGGATGGTGCAATGGAATATGAGATGGGGTTAATGGAAATGGGCAAGAGGCTGTGTGGAGACAATATCTACTTCATGGGCTCACGCAGTGATGTTCCCGAGCTATACGGAGACATCGACGTAGTAGTCCATCCGTCCTATAGCGAGAACCTGGGCGGCGCTGCCGAATCTTTATTGCTCGAGGTGCCCACCATTGCCAGCAATGTAGGCGGCCTGCCCGATATTGTAGTACCCGGTGTTACAGGCTACCTGGTAAATCCCGGTTCGCCATCGGAAATTGCCGATTGCATCATGGATGCTTACCACAACTACCCGGCAGCAAAGGATATGGCCATAACAGGCCGTAAGATGCTGACTACGATACTGGACGTGAACAACACAGGAAAAGAAGTATACCAGATTTATAATAGCATATTAAATAAGCACACAGACTATGTACCTGTTCTTCAAAAGGCTGTTTGATATCATACTCGCACTGGCATTAGTGGTCCTGCTTTCGCCGGTCATCTTTTGCGTGTGCATATATCTGTTACTTGCACTCAAAGGAGGGAACATTATTTTTAAGCAAAGAAGGGTTGGGCTCAATAACAAACCCTTTAATGTGTATAAGTTCAAGACCATGCTGGATACCAGGGATGGGAATGGCGACCTGCTCACCGATGAAAAAAGACTAACGCCTACAGGCATCATGCTGAGGAAATACTCACTCGATGAATTGCCACAGTTGTTCAATATACTCAACGGCACCATGAGCTTTATAGGCCCGCGCCCATTGCTGGTCGACTACCTGCCCTTATATACGCACAGGCAGTTACGCCGCCACGAGGTGCTACCCGGCATATCAGGCTGGGCACAAGTGAACGGCCGCAATGCCATTAGCTGGGAACAGAAATTTGAATACGACGTTTGGTATGTGGACAATATGAGCTTTGCGCTCGATTTCAAAATATGCCTGCTTACCATAAAGAAGGTATTGCAACCCGAAGGAATTAACTCGGCCACGGCCGCAACGATGGAACGCTTTACAGGAACTAAATAAACACGCACCGCATGAAAAAAATAGCCGTATATGGCGCAGGAGGTTTTGGAAGGGAAGTAAAAATGCTGATAGATCAAATTAATGCATCATCAAATACCTATGAATTCATAGGCTATTTTGACGATGGCACTCCTAAAGGCACCATGGTAAACGGATACCCCGTGCTGGGTGCAAAGGAGGAGCTAAATGCTTTTGCAGAACCGCTCTGCCTTGCATTCGCAGTAGGCAGCCCCGACACTAAAAAGAAGATCGTCAATAACATTAAGAATGATAAAGTTACCTACCCCACCCTTATACACCCCAATGTACTTATAGGCAACGACGATGTAACAATTGGCGAAGGCTGCATTATTTGCGCAGGCTGCATCATCACTATAAATATTAAAATAGGCCGGTTCGTAATACTGAACCTCGCATGCACGGTGGGCCATGATACGGTAATAGAAGACTACGCTTCCTTCATGCCGGGTGTAAACATATCGGGCGAGGTATTGATAAAGGAAGGTGTTTATGTGGGCACAGGTGCCAAGATCATTAACCAGCTCGATATCGGCCGCTTTACAATTGTGGGCGCAGGCGCAGTAGTGTCAAAGACCCTGCCCGACGAATGCACCGCAGTAGGCATACCGGCAAAAGCAATAAAATTTCACAACCAGTAATATTATAACCATCGAAAACAGGCTAGTACTATGCAGCAAAAAATATGGCTATCATCTCCGCACATGGGCGGCACCGAAGAAAAATTTGTAAAGGAAGCATTCGATACGAATTGGGTGGCACCGCTTGGCCCTAATGTCAACGGCCTTGAGCAGGACATTGCATCTTTCCTCAAAGAAGATGTGCACGTAGCTGCCCTGAGTTCAGGCACTGCTGCTTTGCATTTAGGGCTAGTATTGCTTGGTGTTAAACCCGGCGATGAAGTGATCTGCCAGAGCTTTACTTTCTCGGCATCAGCCAATCCTATTATGTACCTCGGCGCAGTTCCTGTGTTCGTGGATAGTGAGGATGAGACATGGAATATGTCGCCCCGCTTTTTGGAAGAGGCTATTAAAGACAGGCTGGCAAGAGGCAAAAAACCAAAAGCCATCATACCCGTGCACCTTTATGGCATGCCGGCAAAGATGGACGAGATAATGGCCATAGCTAACAGCTACGATATACCCGTTTTGGAAGATGCTGCTGAGGCGCTTGGCTCTTCTATAAATGGTAAGATGTGCGGCACATTTGGCCGTATAGCAGCACTGTCTTTCAATGGTAACAAGATCATAACTACCTCAGGTGGCGGTGCACTGGTATCGCACGATAGCGATATAGTTAGCAAGGCCCGTTTCCTGTCTACCCAGGCGCGCGACGAAGCACCACATTACCAGCACTCGCATGTAGGTTACAACTACCGCATGAGCAATATATGCGCGGGCATAGGCCGCGGACAAATGGAAGTACTGGATACACGCATAGCACAGAGAAGGCGCATATTCGACTGGCATTGCAAAGAAATGGCGCATATGCCCGGCATCACATTCGTGGCTGAGCCTAAGGGATATTTCAGCAACCGCTGGCTCACCACCATACTTGTTGACCCCAGGCTGAGCGGCATGACAAGGGAAACATTACGCCTCGCCCTCGAAGCTCAAAACATAGAGTCGCGCCCATTATGGAAACCCATGCACATGCAGCCCGTATTCAACGGCACTGCCTTCTATGGCGATGGTACAGCTGAGCACCTCTTCGAGCAAGGACTTTGCCTGCCCTCAGGCTCAAACCTTACCGATGCAGAACTGGACCGTATCAAAACAACAATTCATAACCTCATTAACGAACTAAGCAAAGACAATACTAAAATACACGCAGCTATCTAGCTTATAAATTACGATGCAGGAATAAAGGAACAGGAATAAGAATAACTGATGGGAGAGTTCAATTTAAAGTCCTCTGTTACCATATAGAAACAATATTCTTTAACAAAAACTTTTTCTTATGAGCAAGAGCATCATTACAATGATCATGGCGATCTTTATCGCCACACAAGGCTTTGCAGGACCGGACACAAAACCGCACAAGAACTGGTACACTACGGAGTACAAAATGCCTAAGACCTACATCCGCTTTAGCGCAGCCTACGCCCTGCCCTTAATGCGCACCAACCTTACCATCACCGGCGTACCCAGCCAGGACGGTGTTACGACCGATAACACGTTCAACCAGCCACAACGCGCCTCTTACATGTCGGGCCTGCAGTTCCGGTTGGCGGCTGGCTACATGTTCAGCGACTATGTAGGTGTTGAAGCCGGTATACAAACCACGGCCGCACCATCCAACTATAAGTTCGATGTCAGTGGCGGGCTTGTGTCGCAGTATGGCAGCAGGGTGCAGGCCACCACTTCCACCGCCATGCCTGTGCTTATCACACCCGCGCTGGTGATACAGAACACTTACGACTATGTGGATGCCTTCGGTAAATTCGGCCTGGCTATACCTGTGGTGGGTAATATAACCACTACAGCCGAAACCCAGGGCGGCCCGGGCGATGACAACAATGTATACGCCAGCACCGCTGTTACCAAGCCCCGGTTCTTTGTGGGCGTATATGGCGGCCTTGGCGGCACCATTCATATCAGTAATAAGATCAAGCTCTTTGGTGAGCTGGATATCACGGCACTCTCGCTATACGCCAAAGAGACCACCATCACAAAGTATACGGTCAATGGTGAGGACAGGCTCAATACCATCCCCGAACCGCAGCGCTCGCTCGAATATAATAAACGTGATGCCACAGGCACTGCAATACCAAAGTATGTCATACCTTACAGCACATTTGGCTTTGTAGGTGGTATTTCATTCAACTTATAAAGAATAAGCACACAATAGAATGGTTCATGCTCCCCGTTCCCGGGGAGCTTTTTTTATTCCGCCCCTTTGGGATTGAGAATAGTAAGCTTAGCTGAGCGGGATATACCACCGGGATTAATGCCCTCTTTTCCTTCAGGTATGGGCATATGAAGCTTTGCATAATAATCTACCCATACCGGGAAGTATGCTTTAGTGCCGGGCTGCTTGAAGGTCATGGGCTCCAGCTTAAAGAATGGCTTGTTGTTATTGGCCTTCATGAATGCATCGTATATGAGCTCTGAGCAGTAGTACTTGTTATTGTCATACAGGAAGGCATCATCATAAGCAATACCCATCGATGCGAGTGAATATTTGATAGCTGCAGGTACCAGCTTTTGGTATTGCGGCTTCAGCCTGCCTGCGTACAGCTTATGTGCCGAGCGCTTTTTGAACTCGGCAAGGCTTATAAGCCTTACTCCCGGCCCCATTGCCTCTATGATGTAAGTGCTGTCATTCCTTTGATAGACAAGGCCTATGTGTGAGAACTTATGCCCCTCAAAGCCCTGTGTCACTGCCTCTATCGCATCGCAGAGCCCACCGCAGTCCAGGTTTTGGAATATGAGGTCGCCCGTTTTTAGTTTGATGCTTTCAAAGGGTTGCGCTTCCGTTTCAGAAGCTGAGAGCAAGAGCAGTAATGCAGTAAATACAAGTGTTAAGCGGCGCATCAGGATGGCAAAGCTACCAAAAAAGCGCATAGCTGCCCGTCGACAGCTATGCAATGAAAAAACCCCATTTTCCCCTTAGATTCAAAATCTTTATTTATCTCGTCACAACTATTTTCTGCGTCACACGGTCCTTAGCGCACAATAGTTGCAGTGTGTATATGCCTGCAGGTAGGGTTGTAAAGTCGAGTGTGTAGGATATGCTAGGTTGCATGTAGCTGATCATCTTTACCACATTGCCTTTTGCGTCTAAAATTGTACCGGTAATGTTGTTAGCACTTTCGGGCGCGAAATAAATATAGGCAAAATCTTTTACAGGGTTAGGATATAACTCAAATTTAATATTCCTATTTATATTATTAACTGCTGTAGGGCCATTATATGGGGTTGTGGCCTCGGTAATGGTCACATGGCCGCCGCCGGGGCCGGTATTGCCTGCCTGCACGGTGCCGTAGTAGTGCGCACCAAGCGTATAGGGGTATACGGGGGTACGGCTGGCGTCGATAGTTACAAAGTATGCGTAGGTGCCTGCGGGGTATTCCGGCGTTACGCAGAAGCGGCCATTGTTTGAATCAAGATCGCCGCTGCCGCTGATGAACTCATAGTCCTGTATGAATGCGCCTATGGGGTAGGTAGCATTGATGGCAGGGCCTGCAGATGCTGCGGGTGAGCCATCAGGCAATGTAGTACGATCGGCCATAGTACGTTTCTGGTACGATGGGGTCATCCTTTTTATAGGGCCGGTGCCATTGGTATTGGTATATGCATAGGCGCCATATACCGGGAAGCCATCGAAGGCATAGCCTATAATGGGCGAATGATGCGTGCTGTCCATATCGTTGTACAGGCAGGCGGGGCTTACGTGGTGGTGATATTCACCGTTCTGCTGGGGGTGACCCAGGCAGCTGTCAAATCCCTGCCCCTCGAAGAAGTAGGCATTGCGGTGCCAAACACCCTGGTTGTTGTAGGTCTGGGCATCGTCGGCATTAAAGATGCTTACCCCGTTGGTCCATACGCCTATATGGCCCAGGCCTATGGCTACAGGAGCGCCGGTATTCTGCTGCGGGTTGCGGGTGAACTTATAAACGAAGTTCTGGTTGGCAGCCACATTCGGGTTGCCCGTCCATGGACCTATGTCGTAGCCGGGTATGCAGGTGCAGCTTACGTATACATTGCCCGTGGAGTACTGTATGGCCTGGCAGTTGGACAGGATATTATTATAGCCTGTGGCATTGGTGGTATTGCGTACCCAGGATGTTACTTCCGGGCCCTGTGCCTTAGCATATGCCGACAGGAACAATACTGCTAATAGGAGACTCAGTTTTTTCATAATTTATCTTTATAAGGTTTTAGACGTTAGCTGCCGGGGTATCCTTCTGTGAATGTAGAAAAATGATTGCCTGGGGATTTAGGCTATGGAAAGTGCAGTTTGCGCTACCCGGCATAAAATAGTAGTCAGGCACCTTCATTTCCTATTTTCGCGATCACACTCCTCCCAGTACAAGGACGACAATAAAAACCGCCTGAACTTAAACTTGGCAACTTAAGTTCAGGCGGGACTTGAACCCGCAACCCTCCACTTAGCAAGCGGATGCTCTATCCAGTTGAGCTACTGCTAGATTGTTATGATTGCTCTCTTTTATCGTTGTCTTTCCCCATTTCCGAGCTCATATAATCGTACGTCTCCTTGTCCAATTCTTGCCATACGGGGATGATTATTGCATTATATGTGTCTGGGGCGCCAGCATAATGACCTTCTACTCTTCTTTTAAATTCTATAACTGTCGAAGGCTTCTCGCTCTGGTGCATAATATTATATGCGTCCCTGATTTGGCCATCCTTGAAAACGATGGCGGAAAATGTGTAATAGTGCATAGTATCCAAATTATTGGTTACAGTTTTTCTTTTATCCTTCGCTTTCTTACAAGTCCTTTTTGCAATATACCTTCCTTTCCTCAAAACTACAGTCAGATGACACTGTCTCCTTGTGATGCTCTTGGCACTCTCTTTTTGGGTTTGGGTTAGCTGCGCTTGCCATAGTACACGAATTTACACATATTTGGATTATCTTTGCGATAGTAAAATGGGAAAGGGTGACATTGGAACTGCCACCCCTACTACGAAACCTCGCATGGTGTACATTTTTCCACCTTTTTTCATTTCATTATACCACCCCCTCATTATCAATAGCTTAACTACAAAAATAGGAGTATGATACCCTCCGCAAGGGGGTATGATACCCTTTCAAAAGGGTATCATAAAACTTCAATTTCCCCATCCCAAAATCCCATCCGACCTTTGTTCGGTTTTTTACTTTTCTTCCGTCATTGCCAGGAGTTTTTGGCCTTGTGTATAGCCACGACGAAACAATCTTCGGCTGAGAGTAAGAGACACTGCTGACGGATCAAACTGCAGCGGAATATTTATTAATTAACCGCACCTCCCTCTCCTTCGGAGAGGGTTGGGGTGAGGCATAAACTCCTAAACTATGGATCAAAAACAACAAGCAGAAAACCTATTCCTCAACACCGAAAAGTCCCAAAAAGAAATTGCGGAGCAAATAGGTATCTCTCCCCGCACCCTCTATCGCTGGATACAGCAAGGCCGCTGGCAGGAGCTCAAATCCGCCACTCGCCGAATGCCCTCCGTTCTGGTCAAGAACATCTACTCCCAATTGGATGACATCAACTACGGCATCGCTAAAAGAGAGCGCGGCGAACGTCACCCTACCAAAGACGAATCCCTCACTATCAACAGGCTCATGAACTGCATCGGCAAAGTGCAGAAGCAAACCTCCCAGGGCCAGAACATCCAGTTCATGATGAATTTCATCGACTATGTCCGTCCCCTCAATGATGACCTCGCCAAGCTCCTCACCCACTACGGCAGCGCCTTCCTTAACGGCTCCCAAATAAAAGGCTTCCACCCCTACGACATTGAATACAACAATACCACGCAATCCGCAGAAGAGGCTCCTTCCCTGTTTTTAGGGAAAGCCTGTCCCGAACTTGTTTCGGGAGTGTCCGAAGGACGGAAGGGTGAACTCGCGCCGGACTACAACCCCAACCAACTAGAACTCCCTTTCCCGGACAACACCTCCCTCTCCGGAGCGTGTCCCGCAATCAGCGGGAGAGAGGGTCGGGCTGAGGCATCACACGAAATCGGGCACGAATCGGGCATCGAAAAAAACGAAGAAATTCCAACACAACAAATTGAAAATCAAACTGAAGAAGCGCAAACACCCGAAATAAAAATGCCCGAAATGCCCGAAAATAATTTACCCGAAGATCGGGCATCACAAGAAACTCCTCACTCTTTTCATAACGTCACCCTCTCCCTTGGAGGGGGCCGGGCTGAGGCCTCACTCGCGTTGGACAATTCGCGCGGTCAAAATCCTCAGTCCAATGAATCCACCAACGAACAACAGCAACTCTCCTCTGGAGAGACGCAAGACACACCTTTCTATTACCGGAAATGCATTCAAGACCCCAACGATCCCTACACATTTTACTACGATAAAATAACAAAACGTACGATCAACAGTCCCAAATACGGCAAGCCGCCCGACGGCTTCCGCGAAGTACCCAAAAAAGATTGCCTCGACCGCACATATGGCAAAGGTTTCGGACGTTACAATTGGTAGTCGATCAAAAGTTGTATCAATAAACAATATCGTAGCTTCGCGCCATGAATTACCTTGGCCATGCCTTCCTCTCCTTTGGCGATGCAAATATACTGCTCGGCAATATGATAGGCGACCACGTAAAAGGCAGGCTTGCTCTTGATAATTACCCCGAAGGCATTAAAAAAGGCCTGCTGCTGCACCGCAAAATAGATGAGTTTGCAGATAATCATGCGGCTACACAAAGGGCAAAGCTCTGGTTCCGTGAAGCTTATGGTTTGTATTCAGGTGCTATTATGGACAGCCTCTACGATCACTTCCTTGCCAACGACCCCAAGATATTTGCATCCGAAAAACACTTACAAACATTTACACAAGATGTATATCAAAAACTGGAACAGAACATAAAATATTTCCCTCCTGTCTTTGCTGCATATTTCCCGCACATGAAGGAGCACAACTGGTTGTATAATTACCGCACCATGCAGGGCATGCAGCGCTCTTTGAATGGCCTGGCACGCCGCGCAAAATATATACCGCCTATTGATAAGGCATATGAATTATTTGTAGGCCACTATTACCAGTTGGCACAGTGTTATTATGAATTTATAGACGATGTCACTACCTTTGCTAAAGTTGAGTTAAACAGGTAACAGTATTTTAGCCGGGGCTATATTTGCAAAAATTGATCGTAGAATTTTATCATGCGTAGAATATTATCAGCACATACATTAACAACATTTTTATCGGTTATCATATTAGTTGCCTGCCACTCCAAAACAGATAAGGTATCGGCCCGCACTCCCCCTCCCCGCTTTCATGATGCACCCGCCCCTCCGTCCACAAGTCCGCTT
>APMI01022386.1_pt1 | contig 30766 bp, 25 predicted proteins | sample 667938 | NCBI WGS metagenome assembly APMI01 (sample SAMN01084076, study PRJNA167559) | wastewater metagenome | biome: Wastewater | place: Denmark: Ejby Moelle, Odense | collected 2011-11-28
TGCCGATGGAAACATGGAAGGCACTCTCCATCCCGGGAGCGTGGCGGGCCACCATGCCGGAAGCGGCGTTGTATTGGCAGGCATGGCCGGAACGCTACCAGCCGCAGGCGTTGCAGCAGAGCCTGGTTTGTTGTAGGCAAAATATCCCTGGTTAACAATATTGGCGGTAGCAAGGTCACCGTTGGGTCCCATAAAAGATGCCACTGTTAAGGTTGCCGGGTCTGACCAATCCCAATAGGGTATGGTGATGCCGGGTACGTAGGTTTGCAGTTTTAACTCGAACTGGTAAAGAAAATACCGGTGCCAGCTAAGAAATCCATAAGCACCCACACCACCGTGACCAAAGTTGATATTGGGTACACCGGGTGCAAAAGCGTTCTGTATCTTGGCATGAATGGCAACGTACTGATCCCAGTAACTATACTGGCTGGCAGGAGGGTCGCCGGGATTAACGATATCAGCCTTCATCAGTACACATGCTTTTACATAGTTCTCTTTTTCGGCTGCAGATAAAAATTTTGCATTTCTTCTTACTCCCATACAAGTTTTTTTTGAGGTGATAAATATTTTAAACGGGCGATGCCGGCAAAGCGTGTACTTGCGTATACACGATACCGGTACGAAGCATTTTAATAGAATGTTGAAAAAAAGAAGATGAGATCCCGGAGTAATAGAGGTGCAGGAATTTTACAGGATGAGGACGCTGGTGCATCGCTGCAGCTCTAAGATAAATGCAAAATTTAAGACGGCATAATTTTCTTGTCCCCACAGTTGCAACGAGAGCGTGAGGATGCAATGTGTGGAAAGTTGAGGGCCGTGGTTATTTAACAGCAGCTACCAAAAAGTTGGTAGAGAAAAAATTATAAAATGAAGCAGTAATGATTTTAGTCTTTGATACAGCGTATAGAAAATCCCAGCGTTTTTCCGCTGTTGCCAAATAATACGGATGCGCTGCTATAACTAAGCGCCATATCCCTTGCTGTGCCGGGCGCACTGAGATCTTCAGTACTGCTCCACCAGATGCCGATCTGTTTGAGGTTCACAAAGGCGCCGCCAAAGTTACGATAACCTGCGCCCAGTGCCCTGAAGCCTGAATTGTTGGTAGCACCTGTGTTGGGGCCATTCCAATACAAAGTATCCGCTGCTTTTAATGAACCGCCGTTCCCACCCAGGCAGCTATTTGCCAGGTTGTGAAAGTCTGAATCGGCAGGGATATGCCAACCCTGTGGAGCCAGTCCACGTGGATCATTCACTGCATACCAGTTATACAATTTGCCGTACACCGAAGCGTAGTTGGCTGAATCATTATTGTACCAGCACCAGGCACCCGTAGTGAGCGTTTGCCATTGTACAGCATCTTCCACTTCGGGAATGATATCGCCATTCCTGTAACGGGATACATCCAGGTTCTTTTTCATCCAGGTTTGTCCACAGATGATCAAAAAAGGTGGGATAGGTTTCGCAGCAGCGCTACCGATCATATTGGTCCATGAACTGCCGTTGAATACCTGCATTTGTCCGCTGGTGTCGCAATCGGTGCACCACACAGTGAGGCCTGCGGCCGGCGCTGCGATCTGGTTGCGTTGCTGGTAGGTCATCCTGGGAGGAAGAAATCCTTTGGTGACAGAACTTACATCTAATTGTGCGGAGGAATCTGGAGTGCTGGTGTTAATGCCTACACTTTGGGCGTGAACGTTTACAACAGCAAGGGTTAAAAGAAAGCTGAATATATTCTTCATATTAACTGCAATGATAAAAAAAAATGTCTTCAAAGAGCGCTGTGAATAAAATTAGTGGCATGCCGGAAATATTGCAAAACATGCTGCAGGGATTCTAATTTGATATATTGCCTTAACAGGAGAACTACAAACTTGCTTGTGAGCTGTTAATATTTTCCGCAAAAAATTGGTAAGTAAGTTGTAACATTTTATTAAGGGATGAATAATTAGTTTTAAAAATCTTTTTCACCCCTTAAAATCATTTACAATGAAACATGCTCTTCTTGTTCCTTTGGTAAGTGTTTGCCTGTTGCAGGCCAAACCCTCCTTCAACGCCAATTCCCATTCAAACGGCAACGACTCCTTCACTAACGGTTACAGTAAAGTGCTTACCCTTTCGGCACAACCGGAAGATGGCCGCACAAGGATGCCGGCGGCAGTATTTAAAGCACAGGATTTTTGCAGGGCCGAGGTAAAGGACTTTGATTTCGATGCACATTTCAGCGTATTGGGCGCTACCGTATATTTTACAGGAACCAATTTTAAAACGGTAGAGAAAGGTGTAATAACCAGCAGCAGCCTGAAACCGGTTAAAAGCCTGATGGAACGCTGTGTGCCGGGATCCATCATTATTTTCGATGAAATAAAAGTAATTGGTCCGGATAATTGTCAACGGATCATCCAGCCGTTGAGTATCGTACTTTACTGATCCTGATGCGGCAGCTGTTTTATCCGCAACCCGGTCAACGACTATTTTCTTCCGGCAGGCTTCCGGGGCATGATCGCCTTATCTCTAAGGTTCATTGTTTTTATGATGTTAGCATTTTTAAAAAGCATTGGGTCGGTTATCAGCACTTTGGTTTTTAAATCAGGCCGGGCTTCAATGAAATTCGCAACCGCTACTGTACTGTCTTTTTCTTTGCTGTTGATCTCAATCGCTTTTTTGATCAATATTTCGTGTGCTGCATCATCAAATGATACATTGAACCTTGCAATATCCGGATGATTGAGTTCCCTGTTAAGACTGATCACGTTAAACCCGGTGGCGGCATTGTACACACATACCCATTTGGGAGGAGTAGCCGTTCCCTGCGTGGCAATACAACGTTTTACCAGGTCAAAGCTGCCATCGGGATTGTTAACGGTTGTTCCGTCATCATAAAAAAAACGGGTGCCTTCTTTTCCGCCGGGTTGTATAAGGCCTTTGATATGCCAGTCGATCACGGGGTTTGCAGAAGCATTGAGCTGGTTGTTGAGTTTACTGATCAGGGTATCTTTTTGCGATGTTTCAAAACTCAGCTCATTGATCTTTTTTTTCTGCTCACTGTTCATGATACTGTACTGGAGTGCAAGCCCCACGATCACGAGTAAAAAATAGCCGGCAAAAGCGCCCTTCAATTTTAAGCTAAGGCCTTTATAAGGGCCACTAATATCTGTATCGCTTGCTTTGCCTACCGGCAGGAATTTATAAATGATGAAAGCAGGGATCACCGGCAGCAGCAGGATGGCTGCCAGTGCCAGGAAAAAATTGTCCGTCATGTTGCTATGTTTTTACTAATGTACCCAGAATAAAATACAAATGCAACAGGCAGGCTGCCGTATGCCGGTAAGATGACTTAAAAAGAATTAGAAAAAAAACATTTCGTAAGGGTGTTGGCTAAAAGCTTTGTGCTTATTCATACACGGCAAGTTTTGCATTCAGTGTTGCGATCTGCTGTTGAAGTTGATCCATCCGCTGCAGTAAATAATTGATGGTTTCAATGCCTTCCAGGTTGATGTCCATTTCATACAACCGCACTATTTTTTCCAGCCTGGGCAATTCATACAGGGGTACGTAGACTTCTTCGCTTTGTTGTATGATCTCTATCAGCCCTGATTGCTGCAGGGAGCTGATGAATGAAAGCTGGATATTGTGGTGGGTACAAAATTCACTGGCCGGTATCATTTCTTCTGTTTGCATACAAAAGTTATTTAAGTTGACTCAATTGGGTGAACAATGTTTTTTGTTCTGTGGTAAGGTTGGTGGGCAATTGCACATTGTAGGTAATGTAAAGATCTCCAAACTCAGCTTCTTTTTTGTATACCGGGAAACCTTTTCCTTTAAGCCGGATCTTTGTGCCGGGCTGCGTTTCGGGATTCACTTTAAGTTTTACTTTTCCATTGAGTGTATCAATCGTAGTATCTCCGCCGAGCACCGCCGTATAAAGGTCGATGTTTACCGAAGCATACAGGTCGTTCCCCAGCCGTTTAAAAACAGGGTGGGGGCTAATGGAGAAGGTGATGTACAGATCGCCGGCGGGGCCTCCGTTTACGCCGGGAGCGCCATAGCCTTTTAGTTTGATCACCTGCCCGTCTGCAATGCCAGCCGGTATAGTGATGCGTACATTTTTTCCGTTTACGGTGAGTACCTGCTGGTGCGTAAGCATGGCATCTGTAAGATTGAGCGTAAGCTGTGCATTGTAATCCTGTCCACGGAACTTCGCCTGTCTGCCACGGCTTCCACTGCCAAACATCGATTCAAAAAATCCCGAAAAATCATGATCGTCATCTCCATCTGAAAATCCACCACCCGAAAATGGGGAACCCTGCTGTTGCCGGCCCTGCCGCTGTTGTTCAAACTGGTCGGCATGCTGCCAGTCTTTTCCATACTGATCGTATTTTTTTCTTTTTTCAGGATCGCTCAATACCTCGTTGGCTTCATTGATCTGCTGAAATTTTTTATGGGCTTCTTTATCATTGGGGTTAAGGTCGGGATGCAGTTTTCTTGCCAGTTTCCGGTATGCTTTTTTTACATCTTCTTCTGAAGCTGTTTTGTCAATTCCCAGTACCTTATAATAATCTATAAATTCCATAGCGCTGCGGTTTTAATTTTCACACTATAAAGTTACTGCACTGTAATTTCTTTATGCTGTTGTTTATTTAAAAAAATCCTGTCTGCAAAAAAAAAATAAATCATTAGTTTGGTTTGTACAAATCAACACAACAACATGACTACAGCAGCAATTGCCAACCGGCTGGTAACAATGTGCCGGAATGGCCAGGTGGAAGAGGCCAAGGAAGCACTCTTCTCTCCAGACATAACAAGTACGGAGCCCCGTGAAGGATTACTTCCAAAAGAAGTGAAAGGAATGGAGGCGGTCCGTGCAAAAGCCCTTTTATTCGTTGAACACGTAGAGAATTTTTACGGCCATTTCATTTCCGATCCACTGGTTGCCGGAGATTATTTTTCGATCAGTTGGGATACCGACCTGCAGATGAAAGGAGGGGAAAGAAATACTTCCACCGAATTGTGTGTGTACAAAGTAAAAGACGGTAAGATCGTTTCTGAACAGTTCTTTTACTGATGCCTGCAATATTACACGCTGAAGATTTTATTTGGTTTCCGGGAAGCACAGGGTCAATATAGCTGATACCAGCCCAACGTTTAGGGTAGGCCATCCTGTGAGCATTCCTATAATATCAGCTTGTTGAAAAAAAGTTAAAGCCCTGTGATGCTGCCGGACCGGTTAAACTTTCTGCTGCCCGGTATATCCATACTAACAATGAAATAATTTTAAAATCATTGTTATGAAAAAGTATTTTGAGATCGAATTGAGCAAAACAGAACTGGTAGGTTTTATTTTGATCGTTAGCTGGATCGTTGCTTCTGCCTTTGTGCCACTGCCCGCTGTTTGCTCCCTCGGAATGTAATCGTTAAATTATTTTTTTTCAGAAACTTACTGCATCACCGCAAACAGCTGCCGGTCTTCTTCTGCATACCTGGAAAGCCAGGATAAAAAGTTTCAGGCATAAGATGTATTTGATTTACATTTATGCCTCAGTAAATTTCATTTAACCTTATGCCCAACAAACAACCCCTGTTGCTTGTGCTTGCTTTCATTTTTGCTTTAAGCGCTTTTGCACAGCCCAAAGTTCCCGATCATGTTTTTTACAGGCAACTTGCCAATGGCCTTGAGGTGTTGGTGCTGGAAGATCATACCATTCCTTTTTCCACCATCGAAATTGCCTGTAAGAACGGTTCATTTACAGAAGATGACAATTACAATGGACTTAGTCACCTGTACGAACACATGTTTTTCAAGGCCAATAAGGAATATAAAGACCAGGATGAATTTCTGAAGGAAGTAGGCAAGCTGGATATGAGTTTCAATGGCCAAACGCTTGAAGAAAATGTGACCTATTATTTTACCCTTCCCAAAGAGAATACTTCCAGGGGGTTGGAGTTTATGAATGCGGCCATCCGGTATCCATTGTTTAATGAAGAGGATATGGAGAAGGAAAATACGGTGGTGGATGCAGAGTTCCAGCGCCATGAATCGAGCCCGTATTTTGTACTGATCGATACGCTCAATCATTTGCTCTGGGGCCGCAACTACAGTCGCAAAAATATCATCGGCAATCACCAGGTGATCCTCTCCGCTACGCCTGGCAAAATGGAGGCCATCAAAAATAAATTTTATTATCCCAACAACTGCCTGCTCACCATCGGTGGTGATGTGGATCATGAAGAGGTCTTTCGAAAAGTTGAAAAGGTATTTAGCTCCTGGAAACCATCCGGCTTTGATCCTGCAAAGGAATATCCCATCCCGGAAATGGATCCGCTCAAAGAGAACAAACTGGTGGTGCTTGCATCGCCGCTGGCAGAGTCGCCGTTGCTGGTATTGCGCTGGCAGGGGCCTGACATGAGAAATGATATCAAGGCAACTTACACAGCAGATGTGTTTTCGTATATCCTAAACCAGCGCATGTCGAAGTTGACACAGGCATTGCAGGAAACCGGGCTGGCAACTGATATCCAGGTAAACTACTATTCCCAAAAATATGTTGGTCCCATTACATTTTCGGTGTCCCCCAACCCGGCGAAGATCAAAGAATGTTTCCAGGTGATGCAGCAGGAAATGTCCAAATGGGATGATGACAGTTATATCTACGACCAGCAGATAGAACGTGCCAAAAAAATACTCGCCATTACCCAGGTAGAAGACAGGGAAGAAGTGGAAAGGTATGTTCACCTGTTCTCATTCTGGTGGGCCTGTGCATCGGTAGATTACTACACTTTTTACGGGGACAATCTTAATAAGATCACCCGGCAGGATATCAAGGATTATGTTCGGAAATACATCAAGGGAAAGCCTTTTGCCGGCGGTCTCATCGTTCCGGCTGATGCCGGTTTTAACACTGATCCCAATCTTTATTTCTCAAAATGACATTCATGAAAAATAATTTTTTAAAATACGGCAGCACCTGTTACCTGCTGCTCCTAATCCTGGTATCAACTGCGACACTTGCGCAAAATAAAACAGAGGAATTTACAGTAAACGGACTGAAAGTAATACTGAAGCAAACGCAGAAGGAAACGATTGTAATGGGCATGTACTTTAGAGGAGGTACCAGCAATTATGATGCTGCCAATGCAGGTATTGAATCGCTGGCATTGTCGGGGATCATCGAATGCGGCACTGCAAGCTTTCCGGCGAACGACTTCAATGACCAGACCGATGAATATGGTTTTCATTTATCAGGTGAGGCAACCAATGATTATGGATTGGTAAAACTGGGTTGTATTTCGAAGTACGTTAATGAGGCGTGGAAATTATTTTCGGCAGCGATCGCTTCACCGGTTTTTGAAAGCCAGAAGTTTAACCTGCTCAAAGAACAAAAGATCAATGATATTAGAATGGTATCCTCCAACCCCGATGAAAGGTTAAAGGAACTGGCCAGGGAATTCGCTTTTGCAGGTACCAGCTATGCCATCAACCCGGATGGAAGCGTTGCAGGATTAACGGCCCTCACAAGGGATAAAGTGAAGGATTATTATTACAATACATTGCTCAATAAAAAACGCATGTTCCTGGTAGTGGCAGGTAATATTTCCCGGCAGGATATTGAGAAAAAAGTACAGGAAGCTTTTGCAGCCGTTCCAGAAAAAGAATACAATGAAGTAAAGATCGAAAACCGGCTTTTTTCAAAAGAAACCTACAAAATCGACAACCGTCCCATTGCCACCAACTATATCGGCGGCATTCTCAATGCGCCGGTGCTGAGCAGTGATGATTACCCTGCTTACCGCCTGGCAGTGAGTATCCTGAGCAGCGCCATGTTTGATGTGATCCGGTTGAATAAACAACTTTCCTATGCGCCTTCTGCCCATTATTCGCAGGGTAAAATAGCTTATGTAACCATGTATGCCAGTACCACGCAACCGAAGGAAACGGTAAAGGCTATGCGCTTTGTGCTTTCGTATATCAAGGACAATACTTATACCGGCAGGATAATGAATAAAGTGAGGAAGCACCAGTTGCTGGCGTATATGCAACGGCAGGAGATCATGTCTGATATCGCAGATGAGTTGGGAGAAGCCGAAATTATGGGCGACTGGAAGCTTGCTGAGAACCTGGTAGAAAGGATGAACAAAGTTACCGCAGGTGAGATGCAGGAAGTATTGAATCAATATGCCAAATACATCACCTGGGCCTATGTTGGTAATAAAGGGCTGGGAGAGGAGGCGTTTAAATAATAGCGTTGTCTCCTATTCCGGGAGATGAAAATCAAGTTGATTTCAAATGAATAACAGCATAACACAACGAAAGGAAAAACTTAAAAAATTCTCACACATCCTGGCAGGTGTACTTATCCTGCTGCACGCTTTTGAAAAACACGAAGGCGGTCATGGCACCTACATTTTTTTTGTAATTGCCGGGATTGTTTTTTTGAGCATTGCCATCTTTCATCACCCGTTAAAACGCCGGTTTCCACTGGTTGATACTTGTTTTTTTAGTATCGAAGCATTGCTGTCTTTCGTTATAGCTTATGATTATTTTCACATGAACAAAACAGGTTTACCCTTTATGTACCTGCTGGCCGGCATCCTTCAGCTAAGCGCCGTCTTTATATTTTCGAAAAAGCTTAAAAATAGCCAGCTGTAGTATTTTTAAAATTTTAATTATCAACTCATGAAAAACTTTTTTTTAATAGGTTTTCTTTTAGCAGGAATGACAGTTTTTTCACAAAATAAACTAACCGCATACCTAGAGCTTCGGGGTAGTGTAGATGCGCTGGGTAACATCGTTCTTGATAATGTTGTACAACCAAAAAAAACAACGAAAGCCGACAGCCTGATAAACTATGCTTCTATTAAAAAGATCATTGCGTTGCGTGAGCCCGTCAGCGTTATGGAAGCTTTGTCGGAAGCGGGCTGGATGCTCGTTGCAGTAACACAGGTTTCCAGCGACAAAGAGGGCCGCCCCAACAGTCCATTTATGTTATACTACTTCAAAAAAGAAATTGACCTCTAAGCCAATCAACATTCAAAACTCAAAACTCAGAATTCAAAATTCAAAACTTATAATTCAAAACTCATAATTCCGTACGTATTTCCCCTAAGCCACAATCGTACAATTCCGTTAATTTTTGGTTTAATATTTGCTGGTATGAAGGCACTTTGAAAAACCATCGCCCGTAAGGAGCAACGCTCTTTACCGGTGATACAAATCCAATTCATATCATGCCGGGATCTTTACTTTCATTGATCGCTGCTATGCTTATATGCTGCAGCGCCAACAGCCAGTCTTTAAAAGCTGTTTCCGTTAATCTTTTTGGGTACATTACAGAAAATAATAACGAACGGTCATTGCGTGACGGTGTCGCCGTTATTTTCAATGGTCAAAGCGATGCAGTCGATCTTTCCGATGCAAAGAAATTGTCGAACCCTGCCGAAAATATTGCAATTCTCCGGCAGCAGGTGTTGCTGGCTGCAGAGCAGCGTACTACTTACGATACCATTCCCATTACCCTGTGGAATCTTCAGCAGCGGGCATATGAACTGGAGATCTTCACCAAAAATATTGACACACTATACCTGGAAGATGTGAAGACACATGCCAAAACGGTATTGCACACTGCCACAGACACCATCAAGTATAGTTTTACCAGCCTGCAGGCAAATACAGCAAAGGATTCAGTAATTTCTTTTTGGTTGATATTTGACACGGTTGCTGCAGTAACACCGCCAGCACCACATCATTGCGGACAGGGACAGCATCATCCCCGCAAAAGAGCACATCATCACCAGCTCAACGTATTTCCTAACCCATCAACCGGCGGATATATCCATCTTGAAATGCAGGAAATGGCTGCAGGAACCTGTAAAGTAAGTTTCTTTGGACTTGGCCACATTTCGTCATACAGTTTTAAACATGGCGATTCCTGTAATGAAAGAATCAATACTGCTAACCTGCCGAAAGGAAAATACTATTTCATTATAGAAGATGAGGAAGGCTGGAAAGAAGCCAGGCAAATAGAAATTTATTGATAGGATATTGGCGCCTGTTCACCGGTGCTAAGCAATAAAAAAAGCAGCAGGCGATTGGCACCTGCTGCTTTTTAATACCTGCATTACTATTTACCGGTCTATTGAGCCCAGCACTTTTTTCATAAAAGTATTGGCCGCATCTTTCTCGGGTATACCATCGGTGATCATCTGGTGAACTTCCAGTGCGCCGCACATATTAGAGATCAACTCACCGATCACATCTACTTCTTCACTTTTTAATGAGGCAGCCTCTGAAGTATGTTCCAGCACTTTGATGGCAGTTTCTATTTCTTCAACAGTACAGGTTCGCTGTATCTGCCTAATTACGGGTAGCTTCATCGATCAATGCTTTTAAAAGTTCTTCTTTATTGGTTTGCACCTGCGCCAACAGCACGCCATTCTTAAAACTTGCAAAAGTAGGCAGGTTGTTTACGCTGGCCAGTTTGCGGGAGTCGGGAAATTTTTCTGCGTCTACCAGCACAAATGTTGCTGAGTCCTGCTCACCTGCCAGTCTTTTGAATTTTGGTTTCATCAGGCGGCAATTGCCGCACCAGCCGGCAGAGAATTGTACCACTACTGTTTCATGCTGTGCTACGATCTCCGCTAAATTATCTGCTGCTAATTCTATCATTAATCATCGGTTTAGTTGGTTGAAAAATATTCGGCCACGCCTTCTGTAGTTGCTTTCATCGCAGCTTTTCCTTCTTCCCAGTTAGCCGGACAAACTTCTCCATGTTTTTCTACATGAAGCTGTGCATCGATCAGCCTGATGTATTCATCAATATTTCTTCCCAAAGGAAAATCGTTGATCGATTCGTGACGTACGATACCGGTTTTGTCAATGATGAAAGTGCCACGGTATGCAATGGGAGCGCCTGCAAAAGACCAGGTCTTTGTATCACTGTTAAAACTGTATTCACCACCCAGTACTCCATAATTCATGGATATCACTTTAGCAGTATCGGCCACGATGGGGAAGGTAACGCCTTCGATTCCGCCATTGTCTTTTGGAGTGGTAAGCCACGCCAGGTGAGTTTCCTCTGTGTCGGTTGAACATCCCACCACCACGGTTTCTCTTTTCTCAAATTCGGCCAGCTTTTCCTGGAAAGCATGTATCTCCGTTGGACATACAAAAGTGAAATCTTTTGGGTAAAAAAAGAATACTACATTCTTTTTACCAACGTACTGATCCAGGCTGAATTGCTCCGCTATCTCTTCGCCATTAATTACTGCACCTGCTGTAAAATGTGGTGCTTTTTTTCCTACGAGTGACATATATGTTGTTTTAGTTAATTACACGATTCCCTGCTTAAAACAATCATTGAAACAAATTGTTCAAAGCCGCAAATGACAGCGAAAAAGTTTTGTTGAAATGTTGAAAGGAAACCCTGACGGGCTCCTGCCTTTGAGGCCACAAAGAAAGCGAATTTTGTCTATATGAAAAAGTATAAGTAGCAGGCCACCATCAATTGGCATAAAATACAACGCAGGGATGTGAATCCCTGCGCTGTAGTAGTTTGTTGAAAAGATCAGGATCAAACGAAATGCCAGTACGTTTCTTCTTTATGAAAATTCGTATCCGGCCAATGGTTGAGATCAAAGCCTGGTGCAGATTCCAACATTTTCAGGGTGCCCGTAAAAACAAATAGCTTCCTTTCTGCATCTACTTTGAACATGTTGTAGGGAAGGGCAAAAAATTTGGTGCCGATACCGAGAAAGCCGCCCAGTTCAACCACCAGGTAATCGATCTTGCCGGAATTAACGTCGAGCATAATGTCTTCCACTTTTCCCATTGAAGCATCTTCAATGTCGTGCACTTTATCACCAATGATAGAAGTTGCAGTAAGATGCCGCAGGGGCAGGTTTGGATACAGATCATCCCGGTTGATACCGGTGAAATTGTCTTCTTTAATCGTTTCCATTTTATTTTAATTAAGTGTTTTGCAAATAGGGTTAGTGATCACTATTATATTGTCGTTACATTTTTTCGCAGTTCTTCTGGCAGGTTGTCGCATGATCAAGATGTGCTCTGAGGCCAGGTAACATTGAAGCAGCCCAGGCTTTGATGTCCGGATCGGTTGCGTCAGTTGAAGCTTTTTCGAATTTTTCTATGGCTGACTTATGACCGTCCACCATCATGTCACAATATGCTTTGTCAAAGTCCTTTCCTTTTTTTTCTGATAATTTTTTGTACGCATCTTTTACGTCATCGGTTGTTGAAGCCGGCAATGAAATGTTCTTTTTTGCTGCCAATGCTTTTTCATCTGCCAATGCTTTGGTATGGTCAGATTCAAGCATTTTACCCATGTCTTTTACTTCTTTCATCATTCCGTTCTTTTGTGCCAATTGTCCCAATTCGATCTCTTCCTGGTTGATGCCGGCTGCTGCTACCAAAAAGTCAGCATCCCATTTTGCTTTGCCGCTGCTGTCGAACTTTACGTCGTTCTTGTCTTCTGCTACTTCTTTAGTGTCTTCCTTTTTTGGTTCTTCCGTTTTAGAATCTCCGCAGGATGAGAACAATAGGGTTGCTGTTGCAATCGATGAGGCTATCAAAGCGCCCCTGAATAACTTGTTTGTCATTTTGATTTCTTTTAGATGAATGTTGATGTTTTTTGGAAATACCCAATGTTGCAGGTGGAAAATTTCCTGCCAACATTCATCCCGTATTAACAGTGCTGTTGTTGGGGAAAAAAGGTAGTAACTGGGGTGGATTCTCCCTGTGGCGGGAGCATACCCAGGTTGGCAATATTAAAATAGTGATGGTCTTCGTATATAGGAAAGTATCGCCAGCATGTAAACAATGCCTGCTGTAGTGTTGTATGATCTGAAAAGTTTTATTGTGCTTTCACCAGCGTGGCTGACGGCAACGGCATTACAACTGTAAGACTGCATCCGTTACCGGGAGCGGAGTCTATCTTTACCCTTCCGCCAAACAATTCTGCCCTGCGTTTCATGTTGGCAAAGCCGATACCGCATTTGGTACCATTCTTATTAAATCCAATGCCATCATCTGAGATCTGCATCACCAGTTCCTGCTGCTCATTCAGCAGGAGATCGATGGAAATGTATTCTGCATTAGAATATTTTACAATATTCCTTAACTGTTCCTGCAATATCCTGTAAAGATTCAGTTGCACTTCACGGCTAATGCACACATCTTTTACTGATTTGTAAAAGTAGAGGGAAATATTAAACCTGTTGCCTACATTAAAACTGGCCGTTAATAAATTGAATGCTTCTTCCAGGGTCATTTCGTCAAAGAAGGCTGGTGCCAGCCGGTGAGACAAGTTGCGGATCTCATCCAGCGCCTGTTTGATGTGCTGTTTTCCCTGTTCGTAAAATGGCTGTGATGCTTGCGGCAATGAGTTTTTTAGCATGGAAATATTCAGTTGACTGGTGGCCAGTAACTGGCAGATATTATCATGCAACTCTCCACCGATCTCGTAGCGTTCATCTTCCTGTGTTTTGATGATGGCCTTGGTAAGTTTATTATCAAACAACAATTTTTCGGTGATATCAATGGCAATGATCAGCATATACTCTTTATTGTTGATCGTTATCATATTGCTGTAGATCTCCATTTCCATTGCTTCACCGCTTTTTTTCAAATGCCTGAAGCGCCCCGAAAAAATGCGTTCCCGGTGTTCCCTGAAATCGGCTATCGACTTCATCAACTTCATGCGGTCTTCTTCCGGCCTGATGTCCATGATGTTCATGCTCAAAAATTCTGCTTCACTATAGCCATAATGCTGAACGGCTGCTTTGTTTACCTGGAAGAATTGCAGTGTATCGATGTCGAACACATACATCGGTTGCGGACTGGCGTGAAACATGCTGCTGTAGCGCTTTTCGGAGGCTTCCAGTTCCCGGTTGACCATCTTGATATCTGAATGAGCGATCTCTGCTTCCTGCCTTGCTTTTCTTTCCTGCTCAGATGATTGCAGTAACTGGAAAGTTTTTTCATCTACCTGCTGTTCCAGTTTAGCTTTCTGCGCCTGGATAGATTTGATCCTTGATACATATAATGTGATACTTCCTCCTGCAACCGTAGCCAGTACCGCCAGCTTGAACCACCAGGTTAACCAAAACGGAGGTTCTATGATGATGGTTATAGATGAAATGCTGGTAGAGCCACGGCCTTCATTGTTTAGCCCACGTACCTTAAAGACGTAGGTGCCTGGATCGAGATGTGTGTAAGTGGCAGTTCTCGTATTGCCTGCCTGGCTCCATTCTTTGTCGAAACCTACCAGCATGTAGGCATACTTTTTTTTCTCGTTGTCTGTATAGTTCAGCGTAGCAAATTCAAAAGAAAAAACGGAACTCGACCAGGGAAGCGTGATGCTCTTTGTTTCCGTAATACTTTGTTTTAGTGGCGATGCTTGCTCTTCGTTTAATTGAATGGGTACCTGTTTGTTGAAGATGGTGAAATTGGTGATCACGAGCGGTGGTTCAAATGCGATTTTTTTGATGCTGTCCGGCATAAACTGGTTAAAACCATTGATGCCGCCAAAGTACATCATACCGGAGGCAGTTTTGCAAAAAGCGAGCTGCTTGAATTCGCTGGATTGCAGCCCGTCTGTAACGCCGTAGTTTCTAAAACTGGTAGTGCCCCTGTTAAAACAGGAGAGGCCACGGTTGGTACTGATCCAGAGATTTTTTTTGTGGTCTTCCAGGATGCCGAATACATAATCCCCGGCCAGCCCCTGTGCTGTAGTATAAGATTTAAAATTGCTTTTTTGTTTATTGTAGCAGTTCAGCCCGTTCATGGTTGCTACCCATAAATTATGATCGCTGTCTTCGCAGATCGAATTGATATTGTCATTGCTGATACTGTTGCGGTTATTTTCATCATGTTGAAAATGAATGAAGGTCATGGAGTTTTTCTTTAACAGGTTCAACCCCTTACTTTCAGAACAGAACCATAGATCGCCATCACTGTCTTCAAATATATTTACAATATTATTGCCTGAAATGCTTGTGCTGTCTGTATCATCATGCCTGAAATGAGTAAAGGTCTTTCCGTCTGCATTCAGCAGGTCTACTCCACCACCATAAGTGCCGATCCAGATGCGCTGGCGGCTGTCCTGGAATATTTTCCATGCATTGTTATTGCAAAGACTGCCGGCATTGGCTGCATCATGTTTAAAGGTCTTCAATACTTTTCGTTGCGGATCCAATACGGTAATGCCATCGATCCAGGTGCCGATCCAGGTGTTGCCCCTGCTGTCTTCCATAATATTCAGCACGTTGTCGCCGCAGATACTGGCGGGGTTATTGGGTTGGTGTTTTAACAGGGTGAAGTTGCCGGTTGCAGGATCAAAGATATTAAGGCCGCCTCCATCAGTTCCGATCCATATCTTATGGTGGCTATCTTCTGAAATGCTCAATACCTGGTTGTGACAAAGACTGTTGCTGCTCATCATTTTTTTGAAATGCGGGAACATCATTTTGTCTCGCATGGCCATGTCTACAAATCCTGCAAAATTTCCCATCCACATATTTCCTTTGCGATCTTTGTAGATAGTGTACACAGAATTGTTGCTGATGCTTTCATGATCTATTTCATCGTGCTGGTAAGTGGTAAAGGTTGCATTATTTAAACTGAAAATAGATAGTCCGCCATTTTCAGTACCTACCCATAAGTTATTATCAATGTCTTCATTAATAGAAAGTACTACGTCTTTGGGTATGGAATTGATATTGTTGTCATCGTGTTTAAAATGTTCAAAGCGGCCCGTTTTTTCATTGTACAACTCCAGTCCGCCGCCGTTGGTGCCCAGCCAGATGCGGTGCCTGCTGTCTTCAAACACAGCGTTTACGTTATTGCTGCTGAGAGAATGTTTATCTTTTTCGTTGTGTGAGAATCTTAAAATATTATTGCCGGTTTGGTCATACACAACCATACCCCCGTCAACGGCATTTACCCAAATGCGCTGCCTGCTGTCGATGTAAATGCATTTAATGGCAGTTTGCCTGTTTGCTCCAATCGTGGTTTGGAGATGATCGAATTTTTTGCTGGCGGGATTGTACCTGTCAAGCCCTGCGCTTGTGCCGATCCAAACATTTCCTGCAGCATCTTCCTTCACATCATTTACCGTATTGCCGGATAGGCTGTTGCTATTATTGGCCTGGTGACGGAAATTGTTGAACACTTCCTTTTTCCGGTCAAAATAATTCAGTCCGTCATTGGTGGCCAGCCAGAGATCGCCGTTCTTACTTTCTGAAATGCGGTTTATGTAATTGTTGCTGATGGAGGATCGATTCTTTGGGTTGTTCTTATATACAGTGATCTGGTAGCCATCATACCGGTTCAGTCCATCCCAGGAACCAAACCACATGAAACCGCGGCTATCCTGGATGATGCTGAGAATATTACTTTGAGAAAGGCCTTCATTTAAACCGATGTGTTCAAAAGTGATGCGGCTTCTTTGCGCATTGATAAGCAGGCTGCAACATTGCAGGATGCTTATTAAAAGCAGTTGACGGTTTCTCATATCAAATACTTGGTTTTAAGGTATATCGATCAAACAAATGATTTTCTCCAGGGTATTTAGAAGTGGTAAAGTTCACTTTAAGGAAACTTTTGCTGTATAGCATAACGGACTTGTATTTTGTAGAAATTGTACTACAATCCGTGCCAGAATTGGCCAGCACAGTATGTCTCATACAGTTCAGCTATAAGGGGTGGATTGGAAGTGGGTGTTTAACAGTCAGGCATAATGTATTACGGTTTCGGTAAGGTTTTATTCCTGTTCGGGGATATTGTTTTTTTTTTGCTATACCTGCAATTGTAAGTTTGCGATATAGACATCACACACGCACTAATAAACTTTATAAACCAGCGGTTATGAAAAATGACAGATTCATATTTTTCTGGATTTCCCTTGCCATTTGCATCATAGTAGGATTGCTTACTTCGAAATAAGCAGCGACAGACAGTTGTGGGGCTAACAAAGAAAATATCAAAGTCGCATTGATCGCCGTATTGAGCCGTCAGGATATAACGATCAATGGTAATCACACTGTAAAGTATTTTATTCAACCCGGTGTGGTAGATTAGTCGCTAATGACAAATCCAGTAGTGACTAAAGATTGAATCAGCTTCAATTAAAATGGAATAAAGGGCTTTCCTCCTGCGATCACTTCCTGTGCAGCATCATCAAAAGTTATCTTTTGCCCGGTGATCACCGCAGCATTGGTCATGATAGTAGCAATTGAATGATCGTATCCTGCCTGCACCGGCGCATTTGGTTGAGTGCGGCTCCTCACACACTCCATCCAGTTGCGGATATGGTTCGACGTGAGTATGTCACCGCCGGTATTGGCGGAAGCCACCACTTTTTCTGCAGATGACAATGTCATCTCCGGTAGTAAGAATGGCTCCATGTTCATGGCACCGGCGAATTGCCTGTTTAAACCACCTTTAGGAGAAATCTTATTCGTATTCAAATTCAGTTCACCGCCGTTGGAGTAATAGATCTCTGCCGGGTTCTCATCACCGTTGTGCATACGGGATGTAAAACTTACCTGGAAGCCCGAACCATTGTCGTTCAGCGGGCCATAGTCAAAAACTGCCGTTGTGGTATCCCAGTTTTTCCTTCCGTCTTTCCAAACATATACGCCACCGTTAGCCACTACGCTGCGGGGATGCTGCAAGCCGGTAAACCAATGCACCGTATCGATCTGGTGACTCATCCATTGCCCGGGCATGCCAGAGGAATAAGGCCAGAAAAGGCGAAACTCAATGTATTTTCTTGCATCAAAATCAGCGGTGGGCCGGTTCATGACAAACCTTGCCCAGTCAGTGTCTTTTTCTTTTAACTGGCTTACCAGCGCCGGTCTGCGCCAACGGCCGGGTTGATTTACATTCCAGGATAATTCTACCATGGTAATGTTGCCAAATTTGCCAGACCTGATATAATCGTTGGCAGCCATGTAATTGGCGCCGCTTCTTCTTTGTGAACCTATTTGTACAATGCGCCCGGAAGCATTCACGGCTTTTAATGCAGCACGATTGTCGGCCATTGTTTCAGCAAAAGGCTTTTCCACATACGCATCACAGCCTGCATTAACCGCTTCAATGCAATGCAGCGCATGCTGAAAGTCGGCAGTGCCAATGAATACCGCATCCACCAGTTTATTGCTGTACATCTCTTCATTGTTGCGGCAGGCGGTGATATCATGCTGCATTTTTTCTTTCCAGGCGGCGGCGCCTTCTTCTCTTCTTTGCTTCCAGATATCTGATACCGCCACCACATCAAAATTCAATTCTTTGTAATGCTGCATAAAGCAGGGCAGGTGAGTAGCCTTGTGCCGGTCAGAGAATCCAACCACACCAACCCTTACCCGGTCGTTGGCTCCCAGGATGCGGTTATAACTCTGGGCAGACCAGGAAAGTTTGGACAGCATAATACCGGCACCTGCAAAAGCAGCCTGCTTTACAAATTTTCTTCTTGAAGCCATTGTTGAAATTTTAATCTTGATAGAATGATGTGTTGATCAATGAAGTTCCTGTATTTTAATACTGCGGAATGAAACGGCGTTGCCATGATCCTGCAGTAGTATATGTCCCTTTTCTGCCATGCCAAAATTTGGCCACACTGCATACTTGCTTCTTGCAACCAGTGCGTAAAAGTAAGGAGCGCCACGCTGGTATTCAAGCAGTTTCCATCCATTGAGCCAATGCTCCACACGATTATCAGGATATACGATCAATATGCCCCGGTTCCATTCGCCTACAGGCCTTCTTGCACGGGGTTCTTTTAGAGAGGGGATCAAATCGTACAGTGATGCCAGTGTGCGGTTGCCTACCACGCCAAGTTTTGCATCGGGATGTTTGTCATCATCGAGGAGTTGATATTCTAACCCGATCGCAGAACCTTTTGCTGTATCTTTTTCTGTTACAAAATATTTTACGCCGCTGTTGGCGCCTTCCGTTAATTTAAAATCAAACTGCAGTATAAAAGCGCTGTATTGATTGATGGTAATGATATCGCCTCCGTTGGTAGATTCTGCACCAGAAGAAGGCAGTACGCTCAGCACACCGTCCTTTATCTCCCAGCCTTTGTCGGGAAACTTATCTTTATAGGCGCCTCTCCATCCATTACTGGTAGCGCCATCCCACAACAACGACACTCCGTTCTTTTTTTCAGCGGGTGAAAGTTGGTTGGGCAACATGTTCACTACAAAGAGTTTATTATGAGGAGCAGGCTTCAGATCTTTTGTTTGGATACGGATATTGCGCCAGCGGATCTCTTTGCCTGCATCGCCTGCCGTGTTGATGGCATGCACCTGTAATGCTATAAAACCTTTTGGTGTAAGATCATCTATTAAGTATGCGGCAGGGATGCCGTTTATCCATGTTCGGATATCGTTGCCGACACATTCTATTCTTGCCTTGTTCCATTGATGTTGCCGGAACGCAGTTTTCGCAGCGGGGTTCAGATCGAGGGGATAGAGCCAGTCCCTTCTTGCTTCATCGTAAATACCCGCCGTCCAGCCTCTTTTGGAAGGGTCGATTTCGTACTGGTAGCCATGCACCCTTCCATCTTTGTATTCCGCCTTGCTTTCACTGCGAAACTGCACACCGGAATTCATGGTACTGTCAACTTTAAATTCAAACTCCAGGATGAAATCACCGTACACATTTTTGGTGGCGAGGAAGGAGTTGGGTTCACCAGCGATCGTGGTACCAACGATCTCTCCGTTCTTAACAGCGTAATGCGCTTTGCCATTCAGTTGCGTCCAGCCATCCAGGTTTTTCCCATTGAACAATTGCTGCCATTCGTGATTGGATTGAGCCTTTGTTTGAATTGGAATAAAAAAGAGGAACAGGGAAGTAATAGCGAAGAAAGAATGTTTCATATATGTATGGCATTGAAATTTCAGAACGGCTGTGTGAATATGTAAGGTATACAAAATCTATAAAATAATCTCAGCTATAGGAACGATGCAAATGCAAATGGAAAATATGTTAACTGTCATTAACTAAATACCTGTCCTTTCAATTCCATTTATCGCCTTTGTTTGGGAAAAAAACTTCCCGTAAAACAAGCGCTGGCTGCTTAAAAAACCGGTGGCTTGTTTTTTGTTTTTATTGGCACATAACCAGGCTAAGCATTTAACAGCACCTGGAAATTATTTAAACAACATTTTCAAAAAAGTAAATTTAAAACTATGAAAAAAGTGATCGGATTAATGACCAGTATCTTTGTTACCGGCATTGCAGTGGCGCAGGTAGATACAATTCCACCGGCACCCAACAAGATGGATACATCCATGAGAAGGACAGATACCATGATGCAGGAAATCCCTAAGGATAGTAGCCTGGGCAAATGGAAAGGCGATACGACGAATGCACACCAAGGGATGAATGACAGTGCAGGGCAGCGTAAATGGAATACGCAGGATTCTGCTGCCTATCCATCAAATGGCAATCGTCAGCCTGTTGCCGACAGCAGTTATAACAACAATAAACCAGTGGCTGTTGATACTGCTAAGGCAGAAAAATTATCAGACAGGGTGATGATGAGAGACGGTGAAATGTTCATCATTGAAAATGGCGACGAAAGAAAACTTGATAAAGAATTTACCTTCCCTTCCGGCCTGGTAGTAACTTCTGATGGATTGGTAAAAAAGAAAGATGGCACCTCCGTTAAATTAAAAGACGGGCAATACCTGGAAATAAAACCAATGCCTGTTAAAAAAGAAAAGATGCCGGCCAAAAAAGCACCCGTAAAAAAAGCGCCTGTTAAAAAGAATAAATAACAACAGCGTTGTTTAAATGAAGGGCAGGTTTTATAACTCCTGTGAAAACACGGTTTTATAGAGCCTGTCTTTTATTTTAGATGCTTGTCAATCCCGGGTTGCTGAAACTGTTCCTTTTTCAGTGCCTTCAAGGTAGGGCGTATGGTACTTCCTGTAAAATTCTTTCCTGTCGTCGTGATAACTGCTGACGGCCCCAACGGTGTGTAATAGTTTTACGTAACACCAGGCAAGATCAAGCTGGTAGGGTAAAAAACCAGAACGGGCACTTTTCGGGTACAGGTGATGGTTATTGTGCCATTCTCCTGCCACATACCCGGGCCATACCTGGTTGATCGACATGTCGTTGCGGTTATGATCAATTCCATCCTGTCTCAGGTCTTTTCCTTTTCCATGTCCTTCATAGTTGAAAGTGCGTACGCCCACAGCCCAGATAAATGAGCCGGCAAATAGCGCACATACCAGCCCCATTCCACCAATAAGATAAAACACGCCGATCCAAAAACTCCAGTTCACGATCCAATTAATAATGCTCGATACCGGCGATGCATAAGATCCCCATTTTTGATATGCTTTGTAATTGTTTCCGCTGATACCGCTATGCTTCATCAAGGTTTCTACGTGATGATAATCTTTTTCAGAAAGATCCTTTGCGATAGGCTGGTGGTTCACATCGGCCAAAAAGCAATACAGGAAGCCACCCTCTGCAAAGTAAGGATCGCCCGGTTCATCGCTTTTGGCATGGTGTACATGATGCGATACTACGTAGATCTCTTCCGGGATAATACTAAGTACCAAATTTTTAGTGAAGAATTTCCACCAGGCGTTCTTAAAAGTATAAGCGCCGTGGGTGCAATACCGGTGGTACCAGATAGTGCCGTGGGTTCCCATCAGGATCATACCATACACAAATCCGGCTGCCAGCAGAGGAAAGCTGAAATAGTTGGTAACAAATAAAACAAAAAAGGGAAAAAGGCAAAGCACTTTTAGCCAACTGAAAAAGGGAAGCCAGTTCTTTTTGTCGTTGAAAACATTCAGTCTTTTGAAAAATTCTTTTAAGATCATTGATGCAGAAGGTTTGCTAAAATTACCTGAAGCATCTCTCCACCCATAAGAAGGTGGTTGCAGCACATCGTCTAAAAAAGCCATTGGATTCTAAATGAGGAATGTTCTAATGAAGGATATTCCTCACCAGGCTTTCAAGATAGGCTTTTAAATCCATTCGTTTTCAAATTGTTTAAACTCCTGAACCGCAGCGGTATTCAATAATGGCTTATATGCAAACTTTAACGGAAATTATGTAACAGAAAAGAAACAGGCAGTAACAAAAGCAATCAAACCTTTCACATTGAACAAGTTGAATGGGAAAGATTTGATTGCGCTCTCCTGCAATACTTTGTAAGTGGAATCTTGCACGGAGTTTTGATGTGGCCTCTTAAAATAGTTACTGGAGCGGTTGAATGGTACCCAGTTTTGTTTCTCCATGCCTCTTAACAATAATGTTGCTGACCAGCTGTTCCTGTATCCATTGACTCCCCGTGGATGTTCAGCATTGATCGGGATTAGAGTTGCCTGTTCGCTGGCCATTTTACGAAATGCCTGTAGATGGTATTCTACGCAGCCCGGTAGAACGAATGCTGGTAAAGGGTTTCAAGGCATGCTGCTTTTTTATGCCGTTTTTTTTATTTGTAATAATGCCTGCTGCGCCACGTTCCCTTAGCAGGTGCCCCGATGCAATTGCTGGCGATTGTATTTTGATGCAATCACAAAAGCAGCAACTGTCGCAGGCCACCCGTTATCTAAATCTTATCCATCAAACAGTCTTTAAACAGCAACTATGAAACAGTTTAACCCCCTTCGAAAAGCAGGCAACCCAAATGATCATCCAAAGTCCGCAATGCAACTTTTTAAACTTGCCCTGCTGATCTTTTTTGTGATGGGCATGGGTATTGCCGCACAATGTCAAACAACCATTACCGCCGTTCAACCAGGCATGTGGAATGATCCCGACACCTGGGATGCAGGAGCTGTGCCTTCTGCCATTGATGATGTGGTGATCTCCAACGGTATCACCGTACAGGTAAATTCAACCGGTGAAGCATGTAATGCCATGGTGATCGGGATGGGCGACGGATCGGGCAGCGGTACGCTTTCTTTTTCAGGTACTTCTTCACTAACGGTAACGGGTACCATACTATTAGGAGACATCAATGGCGCCACCGGAACCATCTCAATGGATGCAGATGCTTCACTCACCTGCGCTGTAATTGAAGAGGCTGATCCTTTGTACAGCGGTATCTATGAAACCAATGCAGGCCGCATGATCTTTACCGGCACTTTCACATTGCCTTATAATCTTTTCCAGTTTCACGACCTCGTAGTAGATGGAGGAACACTCAGTACCGGGGGCAGGAATCTTCCTATTGAGGGAGATCTCAGCATCAATGCCGGCGCAACGCTTGATCTTGGTGTAAACACCGCTAACCGCAATACGATCGCCGGAACTTTTACCGTAGAGGATGGTGGTACGCTCAGGATCGGCGGAGGCGGAACCATTCCGGCAAATTTTAGTACGCATGTAATTGGTGCAACCAGCACGATAGAATATTATGGGGTAGCCCAGACCGTTGCCACCCTTAATTCTTCACAGAGTTACGGTTCGTTGATCATTTCCGGTTCAGGATTAAAAGAGGTGAATGGCAGTATTGGTATTTCAAGAGATTTAACTGTGAATGCAGGGATATTCAGCGTAAATACTTTTACCGCCAACCGCAACAGCGCAGGAGGAACCTTAACGGTGGCCAATGGCGCTACGCTCCGCATCGCCGGCAGCGGAACCCTTCCTTCAAATTTTTCCACGCATGTAATAGGAGCGAGCAGCACCATCGAATACAGCGGCACTTCAGCACAAAATATTGCTGTATTGAATTCTTCACAGAAATACGGCAACCTCAATGTGTACAATTCTTTTAAAACCCTTTCCGGGAATATTACCGTTGCAGGTACCATCAGTTTTGGAGGTACACCAAACAAGTTGATCATCGGCAGCAACACACTTACCCTGGAAGGACAAATATCCGGTTCATTGACCGGCTCAAGAAACTTTAGTGGATCATCTTCCAGCAATATGGTGATCAACGGGGCGTTCAGCCGTACGCTTTTCTTTGATGCAACAACCATTGGCACTACCAATGTATTGAACAATCTTACGATCAACCACACCGGTAATATCTCAACACTGGGCAACGACCTGGTGATCAACAACGACCTTAGCTTTACAGCAGGCAAATTATCCCTTGCAGCAAGAACCCTTACACTTAAAGGCAACCTGGTTAACACCGTTGCCGGTGGATTGCGGGGCAGCAGCAGTAGTAAACTGGTCTTTAACGGCAGTGTGAGCCCTGTACTTTCAATGGATCCAACTACACCGGGTACCACAAATGCGCTGAGTACATTACAGATCAACAGCAGCGGGCAAACTGTTACCATGGGCAATGATCTCGTGATGAGCAGCACGCTGACTTTTACAGCAGGCAGGTTGTCGATCAATGGAAATACACTTACCCTTAAAGGACTTGTCACCAACACGGTCGCAGGCGGCATCACAGCCGGAAGTACCAGCAACCTGGTGGTAAACGGCACCGTTAGTCCTTCCCTTTCTTTCGATCAAACAACACCCGGCACAACAAATGTCATCAATAATTTTACAGTAAACAGCACCGGACAAACCGTTACACTGCTCAATGCACTTCGGCTAACGGGTACGCATACACCTACAGCAGGCGTACTGGCATCTGCCGGAAATTATACCATTGCTTCTACGGCATCTTCTACAGCCAATATTGCAGCAGGCAGCACCAGCGGTGGATATATAACCGGAGATGTAACTGTGGAAAGGTACATTCCACAAAATACCAACCGGGCATGGCGATTGCTTGCCAGCCCTACAAACGGGCAAACGATCCATGAAGCATGGCAGGAAAACCAGTCTGCCGGTTCAAACGGCAACGCCGGTTATGGCACCAATATCACGTCAAGAGATGCCTCCTGGTCGGCCAACGGTTTCGATTATCAAACGCCCAATTATTCATTGTATTCCTATGATGCAGCCAGCGATGACCTGTTGCCGGTGCTTTCCACTTCAGGCGCTATTTCAAATGAAGCTGGCTATTTTATTTATATCAGGGGTGGCCGCAGTGTTACGCCTTCTTCCAGTATCACATCTGTTAATTCCACCACGCTGCGAACCAAAGGCAGTTTATACACTGGCAACAGGCCTGCTGTAAATGTTTCAGCAGATAAATTCGCCATGGTGGGAAATCCTTTTGCATCAGCGATCGATTTGAGGAATGTGGCTACCAGCGGCGGTTGTACAGGTACCTCCTTTTACGTATGGGATCCAAAGTTGCTGGGCTCTTATAATCTTGGTGCCTTTCAAACATTGACCCCGAGTGGCGGCAACTATATTGTAACACCCGGTGGTGGCAGTTTTGGGACAAGCGGCAGCGTTACCAATACCATACAATCAGGTGCAGCTTTTTTGGTACAGGCAACGGGCAGCGGAGGTACTATTACCATCAATGAAAGCAGCAAGGCCAGCGGAAGCAACATGGTTTTTCGCCCGGCTGGCATTAACGCAGATAAAAATCTCTTTATTAATTTATATGCGGTGGTGGGTGCAGAAAAAAATCTTGCTGATGGTAATATGCTGTTCTTTAATAATGGCTACAGCAGTTCCGTTGACGGGCAGGACAGTCGTAAGCAGATTAATTTTGGTGAAAATTTCAGCATCCTCAATAATAACACAGAATTGGTTGTTGACAGAAGGTCAATACCGGCAGTGAATGATACCATCCAGTTCGCCATGTATGGTATGAAGACAATGACGTACCAACTGCAGGTATTTGGCGAGCCGTTGACAGATGGTTCACCAATGGCATTCCTGCAGGACGGGTATCTTCACACCGAAACTTTTATCAATCCCGCTGATACGCTCAGCTATACATTTACTGTAGACGCCAATGCAGGCTCTGTTGCTGAAAATCGCTTTCGCATTGTGTTTAAAACACCAGGAATATTACCGGTAGCCGTGACTTCAATAAAGGCATACGAACAGGCGGATGCAATAGCAGTGGAATGGAAGATGACCAATCAAATAAATGTTGCGTCTTATAAAGTGCAGCGTTCGGCCAATGGCAAAGATTTTACTACAATTGGTGCGGTGGAGGCAGTGAACAGCGGAGCATACAAATGGCTTGATCATTCGCCGTTAGCCGGAGTGAACTATTATCGCATTCAATCCGTGGATCATAAGGCAACTGGTACTTACAGCCAGGTTGTAAGAGTGATAAGGAGCAGCGCTGCGCCGGTGGTAACGGTGTCGCCTAACCCGGTAGAGGGAAAGATGATGCACCTTCAATTTATTAACCAGCCGGAAGGAAACTACCAGGTAAGACTGGTCAACAATGGCGGACAGGTAGTGTATCAAAAAACACTGGCACATGTTGGTGGCAGCAGTGTGCAAACGCTCAGCCTGCCTTCACAATTGCCGGGTGGCACTTACCAGCTTGGGCTGCAGCTTGCTGCCGGAAAAGGCAGTGTGCAGCAGATCATTATCAGTAACAAATGATCCAATAACGCCATCACCAACTGCATAGTTCCTGCTTTAAATAGAAGTACGCCCCTTAAAAGGCGTGCTTTTTTTAATTGGGTGATACAAAGTCTGGCCGTCTTACCAAACTGCTGTTGTATTTATACCGGAGGTTGGTATTGAATTTTACTTTTACCGGCTGCATGCCCGGTATCACACGTGGAAAATAAGAGAACCTGGCTTCGATGGTACCGAACAAAAGGTTCTCGTTTCGGATGCGGAATCCGGTGCCCACACCGGAAAACAAATCACTTTTGCCCAATGAAGCCCCTACAGGCTTTAAGAGACAAAGGTCAACAAAGCCAAATGGTGCAAAACCGAAGCCCCAGTATTTTTTTGTGTTGTAAAATACCATTTCTGATTTTGCTGTAATGCGCATGTCTCCATAAGGACGCAGGTTACCTGAATCTTTTGGAATGGTAAAATAGGGGAGGCCATAGTTGCTGATGAGTTGCAGCGATTGATCAAGCACCGGCGATACCTGTTTGGTAAATGATCCGCTGAAGAAAAAGCGTCGCAACCACCTGTCGTTGATCTTTTGCAATTTGGTGAAATGATCGCCGCTCAGTAAGATGTTGAAATCTTCCCAACGGCTGTTGAAGCGGTAACCACCGATACGCACATTGTAAAAACTGTAAAATTCTTTTTTGCTGTATTTGGCGCCGGTAAATTCAATACCAACATAGGGCCTTGTCCTGGAGGTGATCTTCAGACTATCTTTTTTCACATATCCGCCGATGAAGGAAAGACTGAAACCCTGCGGCACATCTTCGTTCCGTCCAAAACCATAGATGAAATTTGTACGGTAAAAATTTTGCTGAAACACACTAAAGCTGGCGAGTACCCCGGTTGTATTGGCATAGATGCCGTTGAAAGTGGCGGATTCTTTTTCAGGGATATCGCTGAAATGCTGGTGCAATCCACGAAGGGCAATCAGCTTGCGGATACTGCTCTTTTTATTCTTGTATTTCAAACGGCCTGCACCGATATTATACCCCACCCAACCATCAAAATTATAGTAACTGTAGCGGTAATCGGATTTGTACAACGAATCGCTGATATAGTTGTTGCTTGTTTTGTTGTAGGTGAGGTCGATCGCACCAAACCAGCGCAGGTATTGCGATACGAGGGGTTTTTCAAAGCGCATGTAGTAGGCTGTTTCCTCATTGCGGTTGCTGATGAAGGAGTTGTTGTAGGTTCTGAAACCCAATCCCCAGTTGATAAAACTGCCCCTGATATTGCGCTGGGTATAGTCTCCCCCAAATCCAAATTTCGGCTTGCGATCCAAATCGAAGAGAGAGCTAACAGCGATCATATTTCCCGATCCTCCAAGGTTTTGTTCTTTTAATTCCAGCTTGTAATTTTTTGTTCCGCCAATGCCTGCACCGGGCACGATAGAGAACCCATCTTTTACCAGTACCAGCAGGTCAACCGTTCCGGGGTCATTTGTTTTTTGTGCAATGATCACCGCATCCTGTATATAATCCAGGTCTCTCAGGTAACGTTCATTATCGGTAAGCAGGTAGGGATTAAGTGCTTCTCCTTCCCTGAAAAATAAATTGTTTTGAATAACCCTTGTCACGGTATTTTTATGAAGGGCATTACCGATCCGTACGCCGAACCCGGTATTCACTTTATTGGTGTCTTTGATATCGCCTTCAAACCCTACATTTTTTATCCTTATATTTCGGATGATCTTGCCGGTATACAGTACAAAAGGATTTTTTTTCTTGCTGATCTCTGCCGCATTGGCGCCAGCCCTGAATATCGTATCGGTGGCGGATTGAGAATAAACTGCTGCAGAGAATAAAAGGAGCAGCAGGGAAACCAGGAATGTTTTCATCTAATTAGTTTGGGGTAAAACATTATTTATAGCGGTAAAGATATTGATTTGAGTGAAAAGGTTGCTTTGCACAACTACAGATCGCCAAATCATCAGCGATTTGCAGGAAGGATTGGGCCGTTAGCCAGGAAATCCCGGACTTTCATACTCCATATCCGTCACTGTAAAAGGGCCTGGGGAAAGTTACCCAAAAAAATATCCCCGGCTGCTAACCGGGGATCAGTTCATGATGGCTGTTTATTTTATTTTATTTGTGCTTAACAAGTACCTGCGTACTTAAAACAGTTCCTTTGTCAATGATGTTTACCACGTAATAACCGTTGGTCAATGCCGAGGTATTGATAGCAATGGTTTGTTTAAGGTATGGCATGTCTATAACTTTTTTACCGGCCACATCTATCACCTGTATCCTTCTTGCATCAGAAAAATCGGTTTCAGAACAAAATACGTTCACTACTTCATCAGCGGGGTTGGGAGATACCTTTATATTTTCCTTGTCCTGTGCCGGGCGTATCACGGCTTCTGCACTCAGGTAGGTTTTACCGGTAGTTTCATACGCCCTTACCCTGTAATAGGTATTTTGATTGCTGAAATTTTTATGATTGAGATAATAATCATTTTTGAGCGGATCGCCACTAACGGTGCCCGCTACCTGCCAGTTAGCATGGTCTTCGCTGAATTCAACTTCAAACTTCACTACCGGAGTGGGCGGCGGGGCGATCGTCCATTTAATGGTGTGCAGGTCATTGCCTGTTTTGAGCGCATTCATACTGATGAACTTTATCGGCAATATGATTCCAAAAAAGTAAGGTGTAGGCCTGTTCTCTGTATAATCTCCGGGGTCACCATCCTGGTTAAGGTCCATTACGGCTATGGGGCCGTTGTTGGAAGAATCGATCACGAAAATGCGGCTGCCCGGTTTGCCTATCTCACCAGTGGAAAATGCAGTATTCCTGTAGATGGTGTTTTGTACAAGATTGCTTGCCGTTAGCGAAATGATCAATCCTATGTAACCGTTTTGCAGGTTACTCATCACCTGGTTGTCGTTTAATATTTTTGTATTGGTTACCCCGTCATACAACGGGTTTAATGTAAGGTTGCAGGGGTTGGCTCCCGCAATCACAGAAACGCTTACATTGGATACATTGCCCGGCCCGTACACAGCGCCCAGGTTGTCGAGTATGTTAAAATTATCGAGCCTTACATTGCCCATGTTTTTTGCATACACTTCATATACAATATTGGAAGTAGTGCTGTCGACCAGGCTGCCCCCGATCAGTCTTTTGGTGATGCCTGTGGCAGGGGAGATACTGGAATTATCCACCGGTGTGCGTCCAAGCTGGAAAGGCATTTCACCGCTCATTACACGTGTTTGCAGATCGTACACGTAGCGGTAGCAACTTCCGCCAAAATCAGTACCCGTTAATTCAATGGTACCATTCAGGTACAGGATGCCCCAGCATGGCCTCGGCATTGCCTGTATAAATTGTGCGGTAGCGGCGCCAATCGCAGAATTATAATTGAGTATCTCGTAAAATCTTCCGGGATTATCGCCCATTACAATAAACATCCTGCCGTTTGGAGTAAGTACGATATCACCACTGCCGAGTGTATTGGGAATATTATTGGAAGGAAAATTGATCCTTTTACTAAAGAGTATGGTGCCGGTAGCCTCATCAATTCTTTCTATTACAGCGCTGCTATCGCGGAGATCCCTGATAGACCATACGTCTCCATTGATGTCGAATTCAAAATTATTGGGGTTGTAGAGATAGTTGTAAATGGGTGTTTGCGGCATTACTGCGGGGCAGGTGTAGTCTGCCGGCAGGCCCATGTCGTAAATATAGATCTTGCTGTCGTTGTCTTTAATATCGTTGATGTAGATCTTATTGTCCTTTGGATTATATGCAATGAATTTGCTGAAAACATTTTGAAAAGGAGGGTTGATCGCACAGCCGGCCATGATATAGGGCGAAGCAGTGAGTGGATTGCCGATGAGTGAGAAAGTCACTGCATTACGGTCGCCGCAGTTGTCACTTCCAAAATTCAATATTGCCGAGCTGATGGCCTTACTTTGACCAATGCTGTTTAAGCACATCACTGCGGTAAACAGTGCCAGGAACGTGATCTTTTTTATCATACGCCAGATTTTAAAAAAAGGAATTGCAGGCGTATAACGTAAAAAACAACTAAAAATTATTGTGCCGGGCGTGAACTTTTTTTGGTTTGGCCAAATTGGCAGGCACTTTGTTTTTTTATTAATTGATAGTGGCGTAGCTGGTACCGTTTGCAGTAGCAACTTCCAGGGTAGCAGCTTCGCTCACTACAGCAGAACCGTCAATGAAAACTGTTTTTACACGGTAGTAAACCTTTCCGGCCGATAAGTAAGTCCTTTTGAATTTAGTTTCGTAGCTGGTAGCCCATTTAGTGGTTTCGCTGGCGGCTACTGTTCTGATCGTTTCAAATGATTTGTTATCATA